>Ga0099824_1006002_pt1 | contig 16870 bp, 9 predicted proteins | sample SiratrowhiteBW_FD_76837 | JGI IMG/M metagenome (GOLD analysis project Ga0099824, IMG submission 76837) | Root nodule microbial communities of legume samples collected from California, USA - Siratro white BW | ecosystem: Host-associated > Plants > Roots > Nodule | place: USA: California... | reverse complement strand
TATATATAAAAAAAAATTTATATATATATATATATATATATATATATATATATATATATATATATATATATATATATATTGTATAATTGATATCATCAAGAAGACGCAAACGTTAAGAATGTGAAAAGAGTAAACTTTAAGCATGATTTAATATAATATTTTTGTGTTATGATATTGTCAATTTTACTAATATTAATCATTTTAATTAAGTTAATTGAAATAGTAAATGTGAGTGGTCAGAAATTATCTTTCATTTTGGTTTGTTTTTTATACGTGTACCTGAAATTTTAATAGTATGATAAATGTTAATGATTAAGAAATAAAAAAAATATTGTTTTTAATGTGAATTAAAATGTACTCACACACTGTAGTATAAAACCTATGCAATAATTACCAATGTAAAGTCATGGAGTGGTTTAAATTTAAATTCTAGTTAGAAGAAAAAAAGTTATTAGATTATCCGTTACTTCGGATCTTTCTTTTACTCAACATATTGATTCAACCATAATAAAAAAAAAGTCTTTCTAATTTATGTCTTGCTTTAAATTTAAAGCTCAGTAAAAAATTGTTCTGTTTTTTTCTTCTTCTAAATATTAATTTTTCCTTTCAAATTTTAAAGGGAAAAAATGTCGTATGAGAAGAACGGAAAAAAATATATATATATATATATATATATATATATATATATATATATATATAGTACTATAAAGATATTGTTAAGATGTATCAGGTGTGTAAAGAAAGAAAAAAGATTACTTTTGAAAGAAGGAGATTTTCATAGAGTATTAAAAATATTTTTGAAAAACTTTTTTAATAGATACATGATGTGTATGAGGGTCATGTAATGGTTCTTTAAACCATATTCATACAAATTTTATGAAGTTATTTAAAGAGACAAGGTAGTATAATGTTTAATTATTGTTAGCTCAAGAGGTAAAACAGACCTTTTACGCTTCAGGACGTCAAAACCTAAAAACAATTAATATTAATATATTATTATAAAATAAAAAAGTATTTAATTTTAAAACTATATTAAAAATTATTTTTAATTAAAAATTTAAAATATTTTAACTGATTTTAAGTTTACATGATTACTATAAATATTTTTTAACAGCTTTAAATTTATTTTGGTACTATAAATATTATTTAATAAATAATATTTTTGAAACTTTATTTTGATAAATTAATATTTTTTTTAAAATAAATTAAATAATTAAGAAATCCTACTTATTAAAACTTTTTAATTTTATTTTTCTTTCTACTATTTTATCATCAGATTGACATCATTTATTTATATGTCTTTTGATTCTTTGACTCTTCCAATTATCTTATTTATTTATCTGTTATTTCATTATCTAACCCTCCTATCTATTTTTTTTTATCTAACTTCTTCATTTATCTCATTCATTTCTCTGACTATTTTATTGGTTATTTCTCAATATTGTTTTAATTTAAGTGTTTGATTGTCACTATACAATTTTTTAATTCTAAATTTGTTTTATCTTTCTATAATGTGTATTTATGTGTGTTTGAGTACATCAATATCAAGTAAAAATAATGTGTATTTATGTGTATTGATGAATTGATTTCAAAATTATTTTATTTTTTATTATTGTTTGATTAATTTTAAAATACTTTGTACGGACCCAAGAAAGAGCATTATAATTTATAAATTAAATTTAAAGGTTTACCAAAGAACATGACACATGACCGAAATATAGAATGAGACTAAGACTTTAAGAAAGATATTACCATCAAGTTCTTTCTTTTGATAATCAAGTTTTATCTTTTTAACTTAGTTTTGTTTTAAATACTTATAAGTTATATTAAGTCTTATATATATATATATTATAATTTTTAATTTTATATAAAAAATATACAAATATGACAACTAGAAAATATGTATGGGATTATTCAAAACTTCAAAAATATATTTTTAGTTTTTTTATTTAGTATTAAAAAATTAAAGTCATTGGGTTGTGTATTTTTGAAAGAAAAATGTCTAAATTTTGAAAAATATTTGAAATATGAAAATTTGTTGGATCTTGATCTCTTAGATTTATTTTTAGAATTAAATATCTTATAGGATTGAAAAATGATAAACCAACTAATATTCTTAATTATATAAAAAGAATAAAATTTTTCTAAATACATTTATAACATATAGAATAATATTAACAATTTTAGTATTAATTATTTCAGTTAAAGAAAATTTTCAAAACTTAAACTAATAAGATCAACTATGTCTAACAAAGATTATCATAATTTTAATCATTTTATTAATTTATAAAGACGTTATTTTTTTAAATTTACTTTAGACCCCTAAAGTATTGAACCCCACTGTACTGTGTTTAATAGAAAATAATATTAATAATACAAAAATACAGGTTATTATTGAAGTACACAATATCTATTTAAACTATGCTTTAATGAGTTAAACTCTCAATAAGTTTAAATATAAGTATATAATGTATTTTAAGACTATATAATTAAACTTGTTTATGTCTTAATAAAATGTTTGAAATAAAAATAAATAACATATTTTATATAAGTGAAAACTAATTTATACATAAACTAATTTGCAAAATAAAAATTACATAACTTCTTTAAATTCTTATTTTTAACTAATATACAAACTAATTTTATCTCAAGAAAACATAATTTTTTTTTTAATTTTTTGTCTTTTAAAATTACTTATGCAAAAGTGTATTCCAACGCGTTTTAACTATACCTAAGCAACATGACGTCTAACCCTAAAATTCTATAACTAACTTCTATTGAGTGGTTGATAGAATATATGCAATATTTTGAGATAAATCATTAGGAATAACATTAACCATTTCCTTTTTCTTTTGAAAGTGGAAAACTAATAACAATGCTCATTTATATAAAGATTCCAACGCAAGAATAATTTATGGAACATATACTCACCTCACTCGTGAATCACACACGTGCATAATTATAATTATTATTTCGATAAAGAAATTTGAAAAAAAAAATGATATATATGAAGTAGTAATAATGTAATACATACAATTCTAGTGGTGCAAATAAATATCAAGAAACACAAGCTGTTATAGTTTTAAAAATAAATGTTAACTTTCACGAGATATACGAGTTTTCTTTGTTTAATGTTCAACTTTTTTTTTTTCAATATAATTACTGTAAAATAACTTTTTAAACATACAAAAATAACTATCATTCATATCAACCAAATCATAGAAAGCCCTTGCATTATATTTAGTTGTAAATCACCGTTAATATAATTATTAAGAACATCATTCTAAAATTAATGAACTTAATAATTTGTGATTAAATAACGTGCCTACTTTTATGTCATAAAACACTGAGTCTATAGATGTTCTAAAATTTAATATACATAATTATCAAAATAACATCACATGATTCAACTATTCAATCCAAATTCTAAAGAATATTAAGCAAATAAGTATTCTTAAAATAAGCAATTCCAGTGACACAAGAAGTATTATATTTTAACAGGTATCTAGGTAGCCAGTGCATCACATCAATTAACAAAGGTTGTTAGACACAATTCTATTTTATATGATATAAAAGATTTACATAGTCGTAGTCACAAAAAATATTAATCAAAAAGCTTGAAAGCTGAAACAATTTGACATTAACACCTAGGAAGCTATGGCTATAACCAACCAATATGCTCAAACTTTTGAGACTTGACTTTGGTCGAACTATTTTCAATTAAAAAAAATACAAAATTTAATATCTAATATTTTTATTTACTAACTTTTTAAATAAGAATTTATATTTTTAATAAATAATATTATTAAAGATATATTAAAAATAAAACTAATTTATAATATAAATAAGTGTAAATTTTATTTTATAATTCAATTTTATAAGAGTAAGTTAAAGTTAAAATTTATTTACTAATATAATATGAAATCATATTTTAAAAAAGTCAAATAAATATATGATGTCATTTATTATTATTCATAAATATCTAATCTTATATTTAAATAAAAATAAGATAAATTTATAATATATAAGTAGACTCACCTTATAAATAAAATTAGTATTTTAAAAAATAAGTTTAATTACTGTGATATTACTATAAAAAACCAACTAACTAAAAAAATTATTAGTACGGTGTTTAAGGAAGTTCAGTTCTTATGAAGGTTAATAAAATTATTTTATACGTAAGAGTAAATTAACATGTGATTGATATGGTAATTAAAAAAAAATCGTTAATATAGTAATTAAAAAGTTATATAGCACACGTTACTCTCCCATGTGTTTCATCTGTGACTTTTTCCCTTTGCTTCTGCGTATTGGTTTTAACTGTTATGGCCATCACATGCTTAGAGATATGGTTTCACGTGTTTGTCTTTTGATAACAATATTCAAACCATCTCAAACTTCTGAATTTTCTGTCACTTGTCCCCATTTTGGCACAAAGCATCCATGCTAACTTAATTACATTTTTTTTTTTTTTGCGATGAAGATTGCCTCTCAAATTGAATGTGCAATTTAAGATGCACCAAATTTTGGGTCATATATTATACAAAAAGAAGGGCACATGAATGGAAGCTGATATCTATAAGCCACAAAGAAATCTTATCTCTTATGCAATTTTGTGATTTATGTTTCTTATAGGTGCTTCTTTTTTGGTATCTTTCCCTTAGCAAAATCTAAAAAAAACAAAAGTTTTGGAGTTGCTTTTAGAATCTTTGAAAAAAGATGCAAGAAGAATTGGATGAACGAATTAAAGTTAAAGACACTCACACCTTTTTCCCAAATGTAAGAAAACACAGCACTCAAATGGGATTAGAAATATAAGGTAATCTTTGTCTTTTGCTTAAAGTTTGTTATTGGAGAAGGGTATAGAGATGTTGATTAATGCAACGAGGGAATTTGGAAAGAAGAGAGAAACATGGCAAAGTGACACACTAGTCACCACAATTGCAAGTTTTTCCACGTGTAAGATGCTCCAATAACACAAAATTGTATGAATCATTTGTCAAAAGTGGGGAATCACCTCATTTAATATTGAAGGGTGGTGTTGTGAAAGAAGCTATGGTGCTATATTGTTTCTACATGATATTGAATTGAAAAAATTAAGTGAAAAAAGTGAGAGCCTCTTCAATTCAGTTTTTAAATTCATCATGGTTTGCTTCCACTATTTGTGGATTACATAGAAAACAAATGTTAAAGATGGTGATTTCTTTGTTTACTAAATGGTGTGATGAGAATGTGATTCAAAGAGAAAGAGACAAGGACAAAAAAAATGCAGTATATACCTTATCGGACCGACAAGTTCATTTTATAAAACTGCACCATGCATTTATAACGTGGTTGGATTAGTTTATCTCAAGATACTACCAACTTGGTTTTTAAAACTCAATGAAAAATTATAAATTTTGTCAAAATATTTGATTTATTGCTGAAACTTTTTTGTGTGGAATGAAAAGGCTGGCTGCACTGCACCTTCATGGAAGTTGCAAACCGACATGGATTTGATAGTGATTGTTAGTGAGTGATGAGAAGAGAGTGGTCACCCATTTGTGATGCACAAAGACAACCTTTTCGTGCTAAAATGTTTTGATCAATTCCAATGGTTATTGTTCATTGAATGTCGATTATGAATGAGTTAAAGAGACTAGAAATAATTGAAAATCTCTAAGGCCTTTTTGTTCAGTGATGTGAACAAAAAAAGTAAGAACCTGCTCCATAAATTAATACTTCTAAGTTTAACCACTAGAAGAACCAGTTATCCAGTTATATTGAGACTTTAAGATTTTAGACAACTTTGAAGATCTGGTTTGGTGAATTCAGTAGGCTACATCATACTTACAAATGAAATGGTTTTTAAGGCCACGTAAAGAAACACCATCTTCCCATCCTTTTCTCTTCTTTCTCGTATGTATTAGAATGCCCAACATTAAGTCTCTTATGGATTATGGATATAAGCAGTGGATGTGATTTTAATGGCAACAAACATTACAAATTGTAAAGTGTTAATTAACAAAATAATTTCACATGTAAAAGTAAATTGTTTCAACGCATAAGATGATATTGTCATCTCTATCGAAAGTTTTTATATTTTCAGTAAACTTGGTGATTTTGATTTAGTTTAGTGAACTGTGTTTTGATCTTACTAAATATCATGTTCATTATAAAATATAAATTTTCTCAAAATCATGCTCATTACAATTAAAAACATTAACTTACAGAAAAATAAATCCTTTGAAGTCCCCAATCAATTAAATAAGATTTTGGAAAAATATATTACATTAAAAGAATATATTTATAATATGAAATTTGTAATAGTCTTCGGAACAACTTTTTTCACTCAAACAGCAATTAAAGCTAAAGATATTCAAGTGTGCGTTAAACGATAACACCATTAATATTAGAATATTATTGAGTTTATGATTTAGATTTCTAAGATTGGATGCTTGCAGGTTCATTATTTGGTTGTTAGCCTCTCTTAAAATAAACACATACTCTTTTCTTATATATTAACAATGAATAAATATTTTTATCTTCCTCGTTGAGTAAATAGCTTACAACTTCCTTTCACATAATCACAACGAAGACAACAAAATATTCCAACCAGAAACACATCTACCATAATCAAGTCATAATAACAAGGACGAGCAAAGAGATCTAACTTCACTGCCAAATAACAAGGACGAGCAAAGAGATCTAACTTCACTGCCAAACAAAAGCAAGTGTTAACGAAGGACAAGTGACATCTGACGATAAGAAATGGAAAATAAATTAAAACTAATTGATGGTACATAAGAAAAAGAAATATTTCTTTTCTGATTTACAGCTTTGCAGATGGAAAATAAAAAATGAATCTCAGCAGCTAGTCACGTGTTTGGAAACTTGTTTTACAACTAGCAATTCATGACCGGAAGTGAAAAAAAGAACTAGCAAAAGCTTCAACATGTGCCACTAACAGGGACCAGAAAAATCACATCCGTGATCCGTTTCCAAACACTAAAATTACCTTAGAAACAAAACAAAAATGTGCCCTACGAATAGGGCATGCCTATGATTTCAGGGTACACTTCAATCAACCACCCCAGTACTCCTGTCACTGTTTCATCTATTGCCATTGGCTTTGGTCATTTTGTGCTTCTGTTGTTTAACACCTTTTCTCTTTTTTTCTCGTAAAGCGTTTCTCTTCTCCTCTCTGCAGGAATCACAAAATCATTAAGGTTTTCATACGAAGGTTTATTTCCGTAAGCTGCTATAAATTTATTAAAAAGGTTACACGGAGAAAACATCTAACCTGGCCTTTGAAATCTCTTCCTTAGATGGAAATTGCCTCTTCGTCCTCTTTTTAGGCTCAGATTCAGAAGATTCTTTGCCATTTTCTTTTAGACCGATAACTGGTTTAGAGGGGAACTTTCTTTTCTTCGTCTTTTTGGATTCAGATTCAAGAGTTGCATTGCCATTTTCTTTTTTGCCATCATTTGATTTTTCTTTTTCGTTCTCCAACGTGGTAACAATATCTTCTTCGTTCTCGGCTATTTCTGATGATTTTTCAACAGGCTTTCCGCTGCTCATTTTTTTCAACTGCAATATTTGGGAATACAAAAACTCAGTTCGTTTGATCCCCATATAAATAAGGGTACTGAGTTTCCCAATTAATCTATAACATTGGCAAAAGAAGATCGAACTTTTCCAGCTAAGAGGTTGAATACTAAAACTAATGCAAACAAAATTGATATCATTTATATTGCACTCCGATAAGTAGAACTGAACTCAAACCACAAGCTAACAACAAAGATAATTTGATAAGCTTCAAACCAACAAGATAAATTTGTAACTTGATTTTACCTAAAAATTTGTAATCCAACAATCTTGCTTTACTTATTCCAATTTCATTTATCAAGCAGAGAATACATACCTTCGCAACAAAAAAGCCATCCATATTTTGTACGTGAGGATAGAAACGCCTTGTCTTTTCCAAAGAAGGGTGAAAACGTTGTTCCCTAAACCTTATAAACCTGATGGAATGCAAATGTTAAATATAGTGACATACATAATTCCTAATCATAAAAAGATAGAATTAGAAATAAAATCATTACCCTGGACGCCCAAAATCAAGTCCACACGGAACCAGTTTAACATCCCGCTTTTTGAGTGCATAGTCAATAACTGCTTCATTCTGAAGAATAATGAAAGAACTTTTAGGTACATACAACGTAAAAAAGGAAAGAAAAGAAAACGAACTTACAAACTCAGAAGATTCAACTGAACAACAAACCTCGGCAACCATGATTGAGCATGTAGAATAAACAATGTATCCTCCAGATTTTGAATTAGCATCCACCATGTCAATTGCCGCAAGAATAAGCTCCTAAGGAAAAAAAAAGTTAATAAACAAGAGTATATAAGGATAAACTATTATTCAGATGTAAGATTTATTTTACCAACAAGAAAGAAATTTAATGTGAAAGAAGCAGAATATAAACTAGTCCACTATTTTATTACAGAATAAAAAGATGAATTATGCCCCAGCGTGACTTTGCTCACTTCCCAGACAACATTTCAACAAAAATGTCGATTTACCTTCTGTAGCTGCGCACACTTCTGTATATCTTCCAAACTTTTAGAGGATTTAACAGACTCATCTTTGGATATGACCTGCAGACAGAAAGTCCTTCAGTGTCTTTCAACGTTCTTCAAGAAAAAAAGACACCAAATCCCCCCAAACATTAACCGCCGAATACTATTCACTATTTCTTACCCCAGTTCCACTGCAAGGGGCATCCAATAATATTCTATCAACAGCATTGACTCCTAAAACTTTTGGAAGCTGAAATAGATAATGTAGACATTAAACAGATGTAAGCATGCACAACACACAATATCATTATAGGCCTACAAATTATACGAGTTACAAATGGAACTGACACGTGAAAATCTGAAGTTGAACTAAAATGCTTATTAATAAATTTACCAACGATAACATATAATAATAGTAATAAATCAACCGGATAAAGAATATAACAACTCCTGTAGCAACAATGAGACACGCCAAAACAAACAATTAAACTTTAAATATATGACTCTGGCGATGGAGCACTTAAAATATGAGATAAACCAGGAAAGCACTCTCGCCGAGCATGAACAGAAACTTGGACAAACAGTTGTCAACCTATCCAGAGAGGTCAGAAGCTCTTCAAACAGAGATTTTTCTCTTCAAGAAACAATTGCATGAGCAAGAACGTTTTTTGAAACAGATTTTGAACAAGTTAGGCAAGATTGAGGTTGGTGGTGAAGATCATACAAGTGATCCAGTAAAGAATGGGTTGGGAAACAATGCTCTATTCTACAAATCACTATCACTTGGCATAATATCAATATAGTCATCATTAATATAATTGTTAGTCTAATGACCTGCACTCTATAGTCCCAGTTTTTTTTCTTTACATTCTTTCTTGTCACAAATATTTGTAACGTTTCTCTCAGCATTTCATAACAATATAGGGGAAGCCCTTTCTTTACTCCAACAATTTGTCAAACCAAACAAATTATGGAGAACAGAGAAGCCAGATGGATAGTCTAATAAAATACAAAACCAAATGACGATAATACAATCTAATAGCAGTAAGGACATCAAAGCTCGTTTGTAGCAAAACAATCAAACACAAACAATAATAATTGAGGACAAAGATGCTAACCTCCCTTCCATCATAGTTACAGACTACAGTGTTGGATACACCCATACGATGCAAATTTGCAGTCAATGATTTGAGCCTTGGTACCTTCATTTCATTTGCAAAAATTATTCCTGCCAAAAAAAATAGTATGATTGGACCACTAGAAACATAAATTTAGAAACAAAAAACTAGAAGCAAAATTAAGATGCAAGAGAAATCGAGCAAGCAGCTAGTTCAGTGACTCAAATTCAAAGATCCAGCAGGCTGTAAAAATACCTTGACATAAAAAATGAACAGGATAATGCTTTTTCTATCATCAAAATTTTATTTAAAAGTTTCACATGATTTTCATGCATTAAAAAAAATAACAAAATCAGTGCAAAGTTTAATCTAATTCTGAAAAACAAATTCCACTCCAGAATAAAGTAAAATGTGCGGTTCCTTTTCCTGCTAGTATTTATTTATTAAAAAAATATTCCAAATCATCCGAACTATATATTATATGGACAAAAGGCAGACAAACATACATTAAAATAATGACACTACATACAATTTATATGAAAAAAAACATTGTTAGACCAAAAAGGCCACACTATAATATCTTTGTTGTTTAAGACATTTCAGCTCAGCTGTTAAGCATGTAGAACACAGCATTTCATGGAATATATACTTGACAATATCCAAAATAAATAACATAAGTTACACTGTCTTTCATGATAAAATGAGTAACATGATTATAAGTCCATCCCTACAATAATAATGGTTACATATGTATGAAGCAGTGCTATGAAAAGAACTTTACAGACTATTTGGTGCCAAACAATGGAAATACAAGGTTTAAAATGAACGAGACACTAAGAAAAACATGAAAAAACAAAAATACCAGTGTTCTTCATTAGAGCAGCAATGTAGGTTGTTTTACCACCTGGTGCAGCTCTGCAAAAGGTATAAACTTCCTTCAGGAAAATAAAAGCATTGCAAAAAGAAACATTTACTGCATTGTTACCTAAACCAATAAGTGCTCATTAAAAATATGAATGATAATATTAACATCTTATAACCTAAGAAGCACATGCACATTCTAAACAGCAGTCAAGCATGTCACAATCATGTTAGAACTTGACCATGTTAGCTACTGTATTAACACTTTTAATTTTAGCTACAGTTTTACAATGATTAATACTTACGCCATATCAACAACTCGTTCCTTCTCCTGAGGAGCCAAGGCCATGACAGGCAGAAAAGAGCTCGCACTTTGAAGCTACAAAAAGGACTAGTAGTTAGTGCATCGTGCAATATTGAATGAAATGCCATGAGAAGCCACAGTAGTAAAAGGCCACGTACCATGTAGAAACCAGCCATATACTCAGGAGTGGCACCAATAGGGACTTGAGAATCATACACAACAAGTCCAACCTTAGGATAAAAAATATCACCCCAGTTTCTTATTAGGTTATTGCTAGTACTCATGATAAAAACAACTACATAATAACAAAAAGTCAATAGCAACAAAGAAATAGAACGTCCAAATTTGCCAGACATGAGTCTTTACCTTTGACCATTTGCTTAAAGGATCCAAATTAACTCCCCTATTTATCAAAACATCAGCCAAATCCCTTCTACGTGTCTGAGTGAATACAGAAGAAAAATTTAAACTATCAGAGGAGAACATGATTAAATCCACATAATATATAAACCCAAAATGACAGAAAAGGACATGCAACCTTCAATGTGTTAGTCCTCAGACATATAGGGCGTGGCTTTTCAAAGGCTTCAATCAGTTCCATAAGTTCAACAACTGGAAACATCTGAGACAAAACAAAATAGAGTTTTCATACAAACTCCCATAACACATCAATGAAACACAACTCTTTTTTCTATGTCCACTCACACCAAGGTAAAAGTGAACAAAAAGGGCAATAATAGAATTTGGGAAGAAATTAAAGTTCAAGTAGCAGTAAAAACATAATGATACCAACCTCCACTAGAGCACCCATTAGAAACTCATTGTATCCATAGTACGTGCAAATATCTTTCTTAAGCTGTTCAACATAATCTTTCCTCGTTGCCCCATCTTGCCTCAAAACCTTGAAATTTGAAAGAACACGAACAACTACAACAACAAACATTTAAAACAGTTACAACAACTTAGCATGTATTTGGATATCCATTTAGAGCTTTCTAAATTGAAAATCCATCTTGCCAAAGCAACAAAGGAGAAGCAACGATAATGATGGATTGTGAAAAACGTGGATTATTTTCCCAAACACGCACTTGTAGCACAACCTGAGCAATATTCTCGACAAAAGTCAAAGAGTGTAAGCAGCATAGTAAAACTTACTCTCTTTAATCCTCCTTTGGAGATTGGAAAGATTAGGTGGACGGAAAGCCTCTTCCTCGAGTTCCTAACAGCCAAAAAGAAAAAGCAACATATTCAACACACGTTCCATCATCCAATGATGTAAAAACCAAGAGTAGCCGCTAAAACTGCCTTTGGGTTAAACACCTTAACCAAGCTCAATAGGATCTCTTTACATATGCTTGCTTAATTAAAAAGCACGACCAAGCAAACACATACTAACAACTTACATTGCATGAAAGGTAAAAAATTCCAAATAAGCTCTACAGTAGCTCTTCCTAAATCCAAACACGCCCTTAATTACAATTAGCTTACTTAGCAGCATTCTAGAAAAAAATACACATTCTAAGCCATTCCTATTATTAAGCAAATCAGAAGTGAAACCTCTTGGGTCGGCAATCTGAACTCATCAGACTCTTGGTTGATATTAAGCTGCATTTCGGCTTCCGCGTCCTCTTCCTCTCTCGCCTTCTCTTCATCAATAGCTCTCGACTTCTCTTCGATATCATAATCATCCGAATCAGAACCAGAACCTGAGTCCGAACCCGGGGCTTTCCCTGCAAAGAAAACAAAAAACACACAAACATTAGAAGAAAGTAAAAACAGCAATCTCGAATGCTACGTGCGAGCATGCCAACAACGAGCACCTTCGTCGTCATCGCTTCCTTGGAGGAAATCGTCGGCTAACGGATCGTCCCCTTCGGAAGAGAGCTCCGACGCGGAATCGGAGTAGTCATCGCCGAGTTCGAGTTGCTGCGGTTGCTGCTGCGACGGCGTGTCTTCTTCGGATTCGGAGCTGGAATCGTGCTTGGGTTGGGTCTTCTTAGGGTTCTTCGGGGATTTGCGTGGCTTCGAAGGTTTCTTCCTCGCGGGAGCCATTGGAAAGTACTGACTAAGTAGTAAACGGGCAGTGAGGTTTGCGCGCTGAGTTTCTTCTTCTTCTACTTCGCCAAAAAAAAAAAATCAAATTCGGCTAGGGTTTAGGGTTTACCAGAAGAAACGCGCGACGTCGTTTTATGCTTCGCTTACTTGTATGTTTTTTTGGATGACAAATGAGACTAGGGTTGGGCCGTTGGGCCTTGCTTCTTTTCCGAATTATCTATATAAATCAATTATTGCTAGTTTGGTTTCATTTTATATATCTTTTTTATAGTTAAATAAATTTCTGCTAATTTTAAAACTAGCTTATATTGATATTGATACGTTCAACATTTTTTTCAGTATCTTTCTAATAAATATGTAAATATTGATTCTAAAATTTACTTTTTTACTTTTTAATTAGTGATGTTTACGTATAACAATATTTATATTATCAAGACAAATAGGCTAAACATTAATATTTTAAAAAATAGTAAAATAAATATTATAAAAAATTTAAAAATTTATTAGATATTATATATAAAAAATATTGAAAAGTTTTGGAGGTGTCAAATGTAATATGAACCAATTTTGAAGATACTACAAATTTTTTAATTTTTTTATAATTACTTTTTTAAGGAGATTTCATAGTCATGTTGAATATATGCAATTTTCACATGGTTTCACGTTGAAAAAATAATTTTGTCTTCGAAATTAATTTTGAGTTTAAGTAACTTCTAATAGCTTACTATGTTAAAGAAAAAGATCTCTGGTAGCGGCTACTAGTTAGGTAAAAAAAAGTTTTTACTTTTAACTTATTAATCAATTTGAACATAAAGCAGTGTCACTTTAATCAATTCTGACTAAAATAATGTTTTTAGGGTGAGTATATTTATATACATAGAAAAACTACGAAAGTAACCAAACTAAAAAAAATCATTTAATTTGATAGATCTTAGTTTGATAGATATATTTTAATTAACCAAATAAAGGAAAAACAAATAAATTTCAATATTTTTTTTAGTTTGAGGTCAACTCAGTTTAAGCCTGTGAGCAACATTATTCTGTATAATTATTTGTCATTTATTTATTTTTTTCATAAAAAAAAAAAAAAAAACTTCATACACCTACACACAAGTATATGTTCATGCGTATATGTATCAAGTAGGTTGATAAACTATTTGAGTTGAACAGTAGATAGATCAAGTTCAACTCGATCATTGAATGAGATCATTGTTTAACTCAAGTACCTATCATTTGGTTCAATATTATTGAATAGAGTCTGAAATTTTGTTGAGTTCGTTTAGTCTGAAAATTAGTTGAAAACAAGGAAGTTGATGAAAATGTATAATCTCAATCATTTTAGTTCCTTAATTAATTCATTTACTTAATAATATCATCATTATATTCTTAACAATCTTACTCATGTGACAAGATAGTTATTGTGTAAGATGCTTGTATAGTTTATAAGTTAATGACAATCATTGAGTTGAACTTTCATTGTTCAAAGTAAACTAACAAATCTTCATTCTTCAACGCATGATGATAAGAATAAAAATTTGAGTACAAGAAGTGTAACAGAATGGACAAAACAAGTATGAATAATGCCATCAAGCATTCAAACCATTAAGAACCAAAAATTAATGCGTTCCTATGCAGAACTTTGCAACAAAAAAACATGAAAAAGTGGTAATTAACAGTTAGAAATGGTCGTTCCCAGCAACTTGAAATGTCCCTTATCCTGTAACTATTCTTCAAGGTATTCATTTTCTCTAATACCAATCTCAAGAAAAGCTTGGGGCAGCTAGTTTCAAATGTGTTTCTGAAACAGCTTCACTTAACTGCAAAAAGTTATTCGGACTATTCCTTTTCCCTGATAATGGTATCAAGATTAGCTTTTAGTTCACTCAAATCCAAGCTCTTGGAAGAAGCAGTTGCCAGTTTCATTTCATACTCAGCCACTTCTCTTTTAATTCTATCAGTTGCCAGAATTTTCTCAGATATTTGTTCAAAACCTTTGTGGATGCTAACCAGGAGCCTATAAACCTGCAGCCCTGTTGGATCTTTCTTTGCTTCCCTGAAAGGATAAGAAATGGAAAAAAATGCACATTACTTACCTTTGGTTAAAAGCAAAATAATTAGTAGTATATTTTCTCTTCATCTTTCTCTTCTGTTTCCCAAGTATATTTCAATTTCATTTCTTCTTTCTTGCTTGTGCATAATGATTAGTAGTGCTTGTGCAATAGAACTTCAATACCTAAAGACAATTTCATCCGCAACAGCATATGTTCTATGCAAGCGTTCCTGCATAGAATTACTCTCCACTTGAATCTTCCGAGTATCTTTCAAGATCCGTTCAATATCAGCGTCTTGTTTCTGAGTATTTTTCGCAATCTCCTTTATCCTGTTAGTATAGGATTTCCTGGATGCTACTTTCTGCTGCTTCTCAAGATCTGCAGAAAGTTTCAAATGTTCCTCCTCCCTATAGAGTGATGAAGAGGAGAGAACATCCAAGTCAAAAAGGCATGTGCATTTTCTTAGGACTTAATGCATAAAGAACTAGAAGAAAGATAACTTCCCAGAAGTTTCCATATCTATCTATAATGGGAAAAGAAGATATCTTCATTTAAGCAATGCTTGAAAGGAATCAAGAAGCATGGTATAAGGACACACAGTGTATCATTAACAACTAATTCCTAAACAAAACTAAAAGACATATTGCTCGCTGGAAGTTTCCAGCAAGATTTCACCAGAAATAAAAAGTGTAGTAAGCAGAGTTCGTCTCAGCCCACTTTTTAAATTTGCATTTTCAATCTGCCTTTGCTTACTTTTCCTTAGAATTTTATTTCAAATGGAAAGATCAATGCACAATAAACTTCATATGTACCTCTTCATAATTTCAGATAAAATGAACTGCTCTTCCTGCTGCACTTCTCTCATCTTTTGAAGCATTTCTAGTGCATCTGGATCGTTTGAATAGAGAGACTCCTCTAGACTTCTCTTTCTCTCCTCCAGGGGTTTTCCTTCGGCATCCCTGAGACACATTGAAAACAAAGAAGTTAAAAATCATTCCACTGCCTTCACGTTTTTGAGAAACTAAAGAAAATTATCTGTGCAAAAATCGCATGAACAGTTTGACTAACCACTCAGACTGCATAGTCAAAAGACAATCCCTTTTAGCTTGTACTTGTTCATTCAACTGGTCAATGTAGAATTCAACAGAATGCTGGTTATTAAATACCATTTCAGCTGCTTCCTTCATCAGTTCCAATTCTTGTTCAAGATGCTCTAGTACTGAAGTCTTTACATTTACTTCATCAAAGAGTTCTCTCTCCTGAATTTGAAATTTATCAGTTTCATTTCAAGTCTCATCTAGTCCAGCATCAAGCCTAAAGAAAAGAAACACATAAGCCATATACTTAAATTTTGTAAGACTTTTATATAATTTAAATTCAATAATACCTTATTGTTATACATAAACAACTTTACCGTTGGACATAACATAAAGAAATAAGAAAAAGCTGTAAAATCATATTTTCTCAGCTAGACATCAGCTTATTATGAGATATTTTTAGGAAACATACTTTTTGCTTCAAGACTGTCAAATTTTCACCCCCAATATAAACAGGATTCTCTTCATTTCCTGACGAACCTCCACCGCCATCAACTTGTGCTTCAGACAGTTCCTTCGCATTTAATACACAGTTGAATTCATCCTTGATAAAACCTTTCATCCTAGAGCTGGATTCATCCTTGTTGGCCTGATTGATAAAAACATCACCCTTGGTACTCTCTCTTCCATTTATGTGGGTGTCCATTGTAAGAGCATTTAACGTGCTTCAATTTCAACTATAAAATAATCACCAATTACCTCTTCATTGTCTTCCTTTTCAGTTGGGTCCTACAAAGAGCTTAGTTAGTTAGCTGCTGTTAGTCTGTATTTAGGTCTAGTACATGTATGATCTTTAACTTTGCCACAAGTATGAAATCC
>Ga0099824_1005994_pt1 | contig 16885 bp, 9 predicted proteins | sample SiratrowhiteBW_FD_76837 | JGI IMG/M metagenome (GOLD analysis project Ga0099824, IMG submission 76837) | Root nodule microbial communities of legume samples collected from California, USA - Siratro white BW | ecosystem: Host-associated > Plants > Roots > Nodule | place: USA: California... | reverse complement strand
ATCCAATTCATTAATAAACAAATAATTACAATGTTTATGAAAAATAATCAAACTAGCTTCCCTTACCAAATATCAACATTATAAATAAATTTCTATTTCAAAGGAGACAAACATTTATAAAAAAACATGCAACTAGCTTCCCTTACCCAAAGTCACGAAACAAGTAATTATAATATTTATTAAAAACATTCAAACTAGCTTCCCTACCTCTATAGAGTAGAGATACTCAAAACCCTAAAATCACAAGCAACCTAACTCTGTTCAAGAATCTAATTGGACACTCTTGATCTACTTAGCGCTAGGAATCTAGCGATGTCTTCTGATTTTAAATCTGATAACCTATGAGATCACAAATCTAGAGAAAAGGTAGAAAACTTTAAAGAGAAATTATTTGAGAGATGGTAGTTTTCATAATAATGAAACCGTATATATTTTTAGAGAGAGAGTTAGTAGTTTTTATAAGAATAAAACAGGATATCTTCTTAGAGATTGTTGGTGGTTTTTTTTAAAATAAAATAGAATAGAATATCTTCTTAGACGGGAGAGAGATAGTTGGTGGTTGTTATAAAAATAAAAAGTAAATAACTAACTTTTACTTAAACAATTTTTCTGTTAAAAAAAGTTAAAAAAATAGTTGTTATCTTATTTACCTCTAAAACTAGATTTTAAATTAGTTTTTATTCTATAGTTATTTTTTAAGATATTACACCATAAGTTTACAGATAATCTCAAAAATAATTAATCTAATAAACAATAGAGTTGAAATTTTAAAAAGAAGACACAAAAAAGAAGAATATTTTTAGAGAAATAGTAATTATTTAAAAATAAAACCAATGATTTTTTTCTATTTATATGAATTTTTATCTTTAATAATAAAACATATCTTATCTTAATTATATCAATTTTTTTCTAAAATGTTATTTCTAGGTTCTTACAATTATTTTACTTAATTTTTTTCCAAAATTAAAAATAATATATTTAAGATATTGAATTTTAAAACAACAATTTCTATAAGGAAGGGTTGAGTATTTAAACAAAGAGAGAGTAATATTGAACTTTTTGTGTGGATAGTTGACTGTTTTAAAAAAATATAAGTACTGAACATTTTTAAGATAAAACATGTTTTTATTCCTTTGAAATATTTTAATATTTTTTAAATTGCTTGACACTATAAAAAAAATTATTTCTTACTAAATTTAAAATATATCACTTTTGCGCTTCTAAATGATTTTGATGATACTTAAAAAATGGTTTAGAGAAATAAAATTTTAAACAAAACAATTTAGAAAAACTAAAATAAAGTCTACATATTTTACCAAAAAATATGTCACTTTTGAGCTTCTAAATGATTTAATGAGATATTTTACTCAATAAAATCTACTTGAAACCACATTATTGTAACAATCTCAATTTGATGTGATATCTTTAAAATATATATAAAAAAAAAAACTTTAATTATATACTTGCAATAGTTCAATTTCAAAAAAGAAAATTCACTAATAACATATAATTAACTCATGACTAAAAATATTTTATATGTAATTTTAGTGATGATATAATACTTTATTTTATTTATTATAAGATAATTTAATTTATTCCGATTATGAAATATATGTTTACTGGAAAAATATTTATTTACATTAAAATCTAAATTTGTTCATTTATTTTAATTATTTTTACAGTCTCGTTTACATATCTTAATATATTTAACAAAAAAACTTATTATAAAGATAAAAGTTTTGATAATAACATTGGATTTCATTTGAATGTCATTATTGTCTTTACTTTACCAATCATAATTGAACACAATGAACATAATTTCATGAATGTGACCCTCCTTTAGAAGCATATAATTCGACTTTATCCAAAGTTAAAATGGTTTATTTGATTTCAAAGAGCTTACAACAATTTAACAATGTTTTCGTAGATACGTTACTTCTCATATTAGTCTAATTTCAAATAATTTCCATTTATCATCAAAATACTATCTATCACAGTATTACAAGTAAAATTAATTTTTTACTTAGTTAATAGGAATAAACTCCACAAATGGCATTTTAAAAATAAAATGACATAATTTTAAAAAAATAATATAAATGATGAAGGAGAAAAAACATTATGGAAACGTTAAAAAATTATATTATTACTTGGTCAAAATCATTATTTGTATGATTAATAAGATAGGTACTATAACGTTGTGTATGCAATAATTTACAGTTTTGAAATCTCACACCTCATTTGTGCACAGAATGAGGCAGAAATAGAAGTAAAAAAAGAAGAAGAAGAGAGTTTCAAATCATAATAGTAAAAGACAATTTCTAATAATATTTTAACGTTTTTATTATAGTCAATATATAATTCTACATTTTCAATATTTTAATCGAATATAATTTCTTAATTATTTTTTCATTACTATTATGTATATCAATCACCTTCTTTCAAATTAATATTAAAAAAAATTGACAATACAATTTACAAATTAAATTGATTTAATCGTTTTAAACTTTGTTTCGTCCTGTAAATAACTACCCAAAATATAAATTTCCACTTTCAATAAAAAAATATATCTTTCTCAAAATATAAAAAATATTTTTTAGTAATATTAGGAATATCTTACTATATCTTCCACATGTTATCAAAATTTGACTAAAATTTGTATTCATAATCTTTTAAATTTTATATCATAAATATTTAATTTTTAAATAAAACATAAAAATTTAAATGGTTCCAAAAAACAAAATTTATCGAAAGGTTTCTTTTCAAAATAAGAATTTGATTTACTAAAAAATGTTGGAATGAAATGAAATTACCAGTTATTGATTCTACTTTAGATCCACACTCTTTCGTTGATTATTTGGTACAGATAGATACAAATGAATTATTGTCAGAATCAAATTTGCACTGCATCATTTAGGTAAAACATAAATGGCTACGTATTAAATCATTATAAGTTTACATAGATATGTTCATATTATTCTTATTAATCTTATTTGATACGTTTAACTTTTTTTCTAATCAAGATACAATGACCTTTAACGATAATAAAGTTCCCAGTTGTTTGAATTTCTATGTATTTAAACCTTTTACTCAAACCAAAGTGGGATAAATAACACATAATACAACCTTTGACGTGTTTCAATTTTTTTGCTATCAAAAAACAGTACTCTGAGGGTAACTTGGTACGACGTCGTAACATTGTGGATCACGCTGCAATTAACGGAAAGCATCAGGGGTAAAATCGAGAGATAAATTGAAAGCAAAATCATCGAAATCCATTGAAATAAGAAAACAATTCCTATTTGACACTCTCCTCCGGCGTCATCTTTGATACGTCGTTGTCTCACGGCCACCGCCATCGCCCTTCGATTTTTGGAAACCCTAAGTCCACAATTCCCTCTTACAGACTCAATCTTATTCATTATTTGGAAATTCCAACTTCTTCTCAAAGGTTCGATTTCGTTACTTAGCTGTTATTCAGATTTCTTTTATTTGTAATTTATGGTATTGGTCACTGTCGCTCTTTTTGCTCGGATCGATTTATTCTCTGGCGTGAAAATTCTTAAAAGAATTATTTCAGAACTCACATCTTCCATAAGTAACTGAAACTAATATAACTATTTTGGTTGTTTAACATTTTAAAAGAAACGCCTCTGCTTCCTGGAGGTGTTGTTTGTTCAGTACACTGTATCAGATTATTCAGTTTTTTTTTTTTTTTTGTATTTGAAGTTGGAAAATTAAAATTTGTGCAATATCAGTGTCTGAACTTTGATCTTTAGATTGTGAAATGAGTTGATGTCTCGTGTTCTTTGCAGTTTGAAATCATGGCTGGGCAGGCACCAGAAGGATCGCAATTCGATGGTCGTCAATATGATGCTAAGATGGATGAGTTGTAGGTTTCCCCTTCCCTTGCTTAGTAGAGATGCTATTGCATTGGCATGTGTTTTTTTCTTCTATATAGTTGTGATTCCATCTTACTATTTCATACGCAATGCCTCCGTGTGTTGCGCCCATGCCTGGAATTATATACTCATTTCGGTTTCATGTGTTGATGGCACCAGACTTGGAGCTGACGGGCAAGATTTTTTTACTTCTTATGACGAAGTTTGCGAGAGCTTTGATGCCATGGGATTGCAGGAGAACCTTCTGAGGGGTATTTATGCATACGGTATGTACATCAATATTTGAATGTAATATAATTTTGAATGTTGATTCTTGCTTGAGAGTTTTGGTTATACTTTCTATTGTTTATCTGCATGCATCAAATATGAGATTAATTTACAGTCAAATTATATGTCTTGTAAGAATCTTGAATGCGTGCTGTACTTTTGGTTTTGATTATTATCTTTGTTTTATGTCATTGATAACTGAGCATTTATATGGATGCTGTATTACTTCTGGGAAGGTTTTGAGAAACCCTCTGCAATTCAGCAAAGGGGGATTGTTCCTTTCTGCAAGGGGCTTGATGTAATTCAGCAAGCACAATCTGGAACTGGAAAAACTGCTACGTTTTGCTCTGGAGTTTTACAGCAGCTTGATTACAGCTTAGTTGAGTGCCAGGCACTAGTTCTTGCTCCTACTCGTGAACTTGCACAACAGATTGAGAAGGTTATGCGAGCACTAGGGGACTATCTAGGTGTCAAGGTTCATGCTTGTGTTGGTGGGACCAGTGTTCGTGAAGATAAACGCATCCTTTCAAGTGGGGTTCATGTAGTTGTTGGCACTCCTGGTCGTGTATTTGATATGCTGCGCAGACAATCTTTGCGTCCTGACTACATCAAGATGTTTGTATTGGATGAGGCAGATGAGATGCTCTCTCGAGGTTTTAAGGATCAGGTCCTCTCATTTACTGATGCTGCTTTTTTTAATTTGCTTCTTTTTGTTGATTTGTTGTTATAGAATAAGATTCTGGCTTAGTATTTTGTTTTAATTTTAACCAAATGTATAGATAATGATTGTAATTGCTACCTTTAAAGTTGTTAGTCGTGGTATGTCAGTCAAATAGTATATTTTGGTGTACTAGATACATTGCAACAATACATTAGCCTGTTAAAGGCACAAGTCCACATTTTACTAGATTTTGCATCTGAAAGAATAGGGGAAATGAAAAATCGTTTTTTCAGTCTCTTGGCCTTTTCTTTTATGTATCCATTTTTCATCTCTATGAAATTTGAAAAAATAATGCATGTGGAGCTATTATTTGGAAAAAAAATATTTTTTTCAGTGAGTGCTACTTATTTAATGTTATTATGGACAGGAAGATTTAAATACTTGCCATTTTGAAAACTATTATGTTATGGTTTGCAGTCTGCATCGGTAGCATGCGCATGAGAAATAGAAAATAGCTACAACTTCATCTGCCTTTTGGTTGGTTCACAAAGTGTATCCTTCTGAATTTGCCTTTGTTTTGTTTCCACTTTCCAGATCTATGATATTTTTCAGCTACTGCCTCCTAAGATTCAGGTTGGGGTATTCTCTGCCACAATGCCTCCAGAAGCGCTGGAAATCACAAGAAAGTTTATGAACAAACCTGTGAGGATTCTTGTAAAACGTGATGAGCTTACCCTGGAGGGGATCAAGCAGTTTTTTGTCAATGTAGACAAGGAGGAATGGAAGCTGGAGACACTATGTGATCTTTATGAAACTTTGGCAATCACCCAGAGTGTTATCTTTGTGAACACTAGACGCAAGGTAGATTGGCTGACAGAGAAAATGCGGAGTCGTGATCACACAGTTTCAGCCACCCACGGAGATATGGACCAAAACACAAGGGATATCATCATGCGGGAATTCCGCTCTGGGTCCTCCCGTGTTCTTATCACCACAGATCTTTTGGCCCGTGGTATCGATGTCCAGCAAGTCTCACTTGTTATAAATTATGATCTGCCAACTCAGCCAGAGAACTATCTTCATCGAATTGGTCGTAGTGGTCGGTTTGGGAGAAAAGGTGTTGCTATCAATTTTGTGACCACGGATGATGAAAGGATGCTGCTTGACATCCAAAAGTTCTATAATGTGATGATTGAAGAGCTGCCAGCCAATGTAGCTGATCTCATTTGATTTGGTCTCCCCTTCATTGTTGATTGGTATGATTTTTATTCTGGAGGCCTCTATCATTATTTCATTTTTCATGGCCCTGGCAGGGCCTTTCTCTGGCAAGACTTGAACTTAACTCCAAACCGGTGATTTTGAAATGGGCATTCTTCTCTAATTTTGGGTTTAGCAAAATGTGTTGCTGCAATTTTGTTGCTTGCTTGTTTGTGTATCTGTCTTACTACAGATTGTAGATTGCCGCGTTCCGTGTGTTTTGTTTTAATATATCCTCGAGATGGTTGTGTATATTTGAAACCTTTTTTATGTCACGCTGGAAATATACTTATTTTCCTGTCAATCATTTGATTCTATTTTTGAGTTGCAGCCCAATTAAAGTTCATTTTTAGGACCAAGCTGCACAGGCTTCTCTATTTGTCTGCAAGCATGGCTTATAATTATTGATATCTTTATACAAGAAAAATTATAAATAAACACACATTTACTTGTTAACTTTATATAACTTTTGATTAGATATCGTGGCATGCTTAATTTACAATGAGGTTCCCTTCTGAGTTAAGAATAGATTGGTCGTCACGTATTTGTGAACTGTGAAGTGACGATATGTGCAAATCGAAGCAATTGCTATCAGTTGCTGGGTCAACCATTCGCTAAACTGCTCATACTACGTGCTGAGACTTGTTTGTCAATACGCTTTCCGTGGTAGAGACATTGTGGCAGTTAGAACTTGGAACATTTCACAAGCAATTTAGAACGTAAAGAATAGTCTGCCAAGGATTATCAACCAATAAAATTAAATTAAATTACGTGTACTTCATCATCGTCAAAGCAGAGAATGATGGGAATTAATATGTTATGAGAACTTCCTAGTTAGAATGAACCTCAATACAATCACAAACTCACTACATCTCTTCTTTCAAGAATGGGCTCTAGCTTGATCAATTAAATTCTCAAGACAAGTATTGAGAACCTTCTACCTGAGATTGAACTTTGAACTTAAAGACATTCACCAAATACTTCATTGCCAAAAAAATTGTTCAAGATAACTACTACTGTGGGATTTTTCCAAAGAGAACATTTTGCTTGCCATCTAAATAAACAGAATCGAGAATGGTATAACAAGCTGAAAAAAACCTCCTATATCTAATTTTTATACTTCACCTATACTTGGTATAATTAATAATTATTTTTAAAAAGAATCAATTCACACAAATACTTTGGTTAAAAAAATAATCAAGGAGCAGTACAATAGGAACGAACTTTAACTTTAGAATAAAGGAGTGCCAAGGGATGGATATTTGACTTTTCAAATCAATGGGTAAAAGGAGGATGCGAACATCCACGAAAAAGACGTTAGCTATTTCTTACACGTTTAGTCTATTCGAACTGCTGAAAAAATTCAGGTTGTGATATCATTTTTTTGTAATTGTTTTCTTGATACTTAAACTCGATTAAAATTAGTTCTTTGACTTTATTTTTCTAAAGTGAGTAAATATATGGAGTGAATACCCACTGTTAATTTTTAGAGTATTCCATAAATTTAAAACTAAACCGAATGATATATTATTCAATTATAACTGTTTAGTGAATTCACTATCAATTTTTAAATTTTCGCATATTTTAGATTTAAGGTTTTTTTCCAAAATATTGTCATCATTCTTTTATTTTATACATCTTATCATTATATTACTAACAAAACAATTCTATTTTGAAAGAAAATATAGTAATCAAATGACGTCGTTTTTAAAAACTATCAACACTTTATATAAATTTAATAAACCGATAAAATAAATAAATAATCGAAAAAAAAAAGCATTACAATAAAATATACATAAAAATCATAGATAATAAAATTAGCAAAATAATGGTAGTTGTAAGATAAAATGCATCATTAAAACTTAAATTTGATTGATTTTAAATTAGTGGCATATAGTATCCGTTTTTTTTTTTCTTTTAAACATTCATTCACTTTAGAAAAATAAGAATGATTCAACATCACAGCTCACTCAAGCACGCAAGCAAAAATGATAGCGTTGAATATTTACGAAACAAACGTCTGTATACAAAGAATATAGTGTGACATCTACGGTGTTATTGATGGCTTGAAAAAAGTAATAAATAAATGATAAAAGTATGTCTACGTAATCTCCTTAAATATTTAATTAAAATAAGAAAATAATTTTTATAAATTACGAAAAAAATTAAATAAAAAGTATAAAAAAATTGAATTACTTATAAGAACCTATTAAAGATATTAAAAACTTTTGAAAATTTGTTTGTAAAAAAACTGTACTATAACAAAACCTTGTAAATAAGTATCATTATAATGTAAGTCCAATTTAAGACAGCTGTTATAGTATTTAATTTAAGATAAGTATTTTGATGTGTATCGAAGGAATTTTAGTTGCATAATAAATGTTAAAATATAACAATAAACTAGTGATTTCTTCTGGAGTACTCTAAGGTAATAATACTCCGAAACTAGGTTTCCTAAATTTTCTCTCACTATCCACGTCAATATCTGAATGAATATATTTATAAGTTCGGCTCTATATATTTGAAAAATTATTCAATAAAATGAATACATTAAACGCTAAGAAAATATAAAAAATATTCGACACTTCTTTTTGTGTATAATATTATATTATTATCAAGGTTAGACATTTATATTTTATTATTAATGTTACTAGGATTAATCATTATTTTTAAAATATTATTTTTTTAAAATGTTTCAGAAAACTAAAGAAAAATATATATTTAAATTACCTTTAAATCTTTTGATACAACATTATTGAATTTAGTTACGACCATATATTCTTATTAGTATCAAAGACTTATGTTGTAGGATGTTAGAAAAATCATAGTATAAAATGTGCCTATTAAAAAAAGAATAGACTTATTTCTGTTGCTGTCGTGGGTCATTAAAATAAGGATCAGAATTCGTGGCAGATGAATTGTCTGACGGGGAATCCGTTGTCCGGGTCAAAAGCAAAATCCTCAACAATTTTAAAAGCGTAAATTTTAGACAATGGAAAATTCTAAAAGTGACGGATGAAAAGGAGGAAAGAAAAAAAAAATACAAACTAATAAATATAGAATAAATTTAAATAAATATCCAGAATTTTTTAAAAATTATACAATTTTATTTTCTTATTCTTGTTTACTTTTTAGTTGGTTAAAAATATGAATATAATAAGCCGGTGAGAGCTAGGAATCCCCAGAAAACACGGCACCTACCAATGAATATATGAATTGTGCCAAGGAGTCATTAACAGTGGATGGAATTTAATTTATTAGAATAGAAAAAAGAAAAAATGGAGAAAGCTACAAGAAAGTTGAAAGTAAAACTGAGCCACCGTAGACCGAACCTCTTATGGTCGTTGTTGGACCCCACGCCACCACTGTCCCTCATATTTTCATAATGTTTGTATTCCAATAAAATAAAGAAAAGGTTGAGATTTGAAGAGAGAGAAGCACCCCTTTGGTTTTCTCATTCTTGTTCTTGGTCCTCCTGCCCAATTTCCCATGGAGGAGTTTCAAAGATCAAGGTCTTACGCAAATGGCCAAATGATGCAGATTGAGAGCTACTATGGAGCCCCCAGCAGGCCTTATGATCTCAGATGTTACAGTGCTTCCTATGCTCAGACTCAGATGGGTGGTCCTAGGGACTTCAAGTTGAAGAAAGGGAAAAGCATTTCTGCAGCCTCTTCTTTCTCCAGGTCTTGGACCTTGGCTGATCCTGAGCTTCAGAGGAAGAAGAGGGTTGCCAGCTACAAAATGTACTCTGTTGAAGGCAAGATCAAAGGCTCCTTCAGAAAGAGCTTCAGGTGGCTCAAGAACAAGTACTCTCAAGTCGTTTATGGCTGGTAGTGCTTTAATTGCTACTTTTATTTAAATTCAGCTATGTTTATGACAAGAATTTGTAGATTAATCATTCAGGGGTTATCATCGCTTTACTTCAATTCGTCAAAGCTTTTGTCTATATGTGAAATAATTTGTTACTTGTTATTGGGTCCTGGAAAATCTTCTTTGAGGCTTGACATCAATTTATATTTGTTCTGTTGTTGATGATTTTTTAACTCCATGATGGACTGAATCATGTGTAGCAACTATGTTTCCATATTTATTGAGGCTTATGTTATGTGTATTTTCTCATATTACCATCATTATTTGGATACAATAAACCATCTTCTACTTTTAATCAGAATTATTTTTGCAACAAATATCTTCAAGGGCAAGTAGATTTTAGGTGTTTTTTCTTTTCCAGGGCACTTTCCCTGTCTTCTATAATAGGATCAAGTTGCTATCCCTTGTGCTGTCATTGCTCTTGCATGGGGTATGGCCATAGTGATAGCAAATAATTGGGGGGAATAGCATAGTGTGATGTGGACCTCCACTTCAACTCCACAAGCCACAAGACAGAACATAGTTTGAAATGAAGTTTGCAGTAGGGTGTAGAAAAATAGTTCTGTGGGCAGGGACAGCAACTTGTGAGTTCTTCAATAATTTGCATAATGGCATGGTGTTTTTGAGTGGAAAGGAAACGAGAAGGGGAAAAGATAGGATAACTTGTAAGATACATGTTTGTTTCCTTTCATGGTTTTCCCCCCCTATGGACATAGTTTATTAGAATGTTCTACCTTAAATTAATTGAATTGAAAAGTGAATTGAAAAGTGAGTAAAGTATGATGCAGAACTTTTTTTGTCAAGAACACAACTTGGAGTGTGCTGGAATAATATGATTTTGAATTCTATACATTAACCATTTTTTATTGTTTGGTATGTTGGTTGGCAGAAAGGAAGTTTAGTGGATGTGGTTTTGATTAGCCAAGCCCAGGAAGCTGGTTAGAACTATATTTGATCATTTTTCTTCTATTTTCTTTCATAATTTTAGTGAAAATATTTAGAAACACTACTAGTTGTATTGAAATAATTTCTGAGATGAATTGAATGATTTTTTTTTGTAGTAAAATATGTTTTAAAATAAAGTTTATAATTTTAATAGTAACCATTTTGAATAATAAATGAAGTTATATATTAACTCAAGATTGATTTTCTTCCATTTCTTAAACCCACAGCTTGCCCATTTTTTTCTCATTAAGCTTGCGCACTATAAATTGAATTTTATATATCTTGAACCAAGTTGAATAATGATCAATTCAATTTTTTTAGATCAAGTTGGTCAACTACCATCCATTTATAATTAAATAAAGAAAAGAAATGGCTTATGGGTTTATGTGAGTGTCGTCTTGCGTGAATGAAAGGAAATGTGGCTATATAATACAGTGATGTTTAATAGAATATTTTTGCTAGGTATGGAAGATACGTGAATACGAAACACCGTAAAATTCCATAAATATTAATTTATTTATAAATGTTAACTTAAAAATATTTATGGAAATGGAATAAGGGAGATAAATGTAAATTTATTAAAAATATAAACAATGTAAAATTCATTTATTAAAAACATGAAAATAAATAAACACTTATTTAAAAATTATAAAAAGTGTAAATTTTATTTTATTAAAACATAAAAAATAAATATTTATTTAAAATTAGAAAATATAATAATATTATTTAAACTTTAGGAGAGATAAATATAATTTTCAAAAGACTCTGTATCTTTTAAAAGTTAAAAAAAATAAAAATGATTTGGACTCGAATTAGAATTGGACTCAATTTTATATCAATCTGATAACAAACCTAATGATAGAATTGAGTTAGGATTGAATCTTTTTACAAACTAATAAGTTGATGTGATGTGATATGTAGCTTTTAAAGTACCTTTAATGATTATTTTTTGGTGTTAGTCTCGTAAATGTTTTAAATGTGTATTTTTTTTTTTTTTTGAGTTGCTAAATAATAAGTTTAGTTCTATTTTATTCAATTTTTTGAATTTGAAGTGAAATTAAAATGTGATTAACAGACATATTTGTAATTGTATATGACATAAGATGAATAAATAATAAATTCATTAAAAATAATGCAATATAAATATTATATAATTATTTTAATCGTTGAATTAAATTACATTATCTTACTTTATTTTGTTATTATGTTATATAAAATGATTATACTTAATGGCAAAAACAAAATAATACTACATATTCACGCAATATAAGAGAATATATTTGTTTTAAAGAGTTAAATGTATATGTTCTATTTTTATAAAAATCATGTGTTTGAATATTTGTGATATGTGGTGGTATTTTGAAGATGTTATATTAAACATATTACAAATTTGAGATATATTAATACTTTTAATTTTTTTAAAGTTTAATATATATATATATATATATATATATATATATATATATATATATACGTATATATATAATTTTATATAAATTTAATATGGATTTTAAATTAATTACTTATAAAATTCAATAACCCATTACAATGATTAAAAAGTATGTATACATTATGATCAAATAATAGTTTTTTCTTAAATTTTCCTTACAAATACCTTTTTCCGAATTTAATATTAAGAAAAAAACATCCGTGTTACTTAAGAATATTATTTATTGTCATTTTAATTTTATTAATTTCATATACTTTTCTTAAATTATTTCATTTCAATTAAATAAATAGAAATAGTATTATTTTCTATTAATATAATAAAGTTAGTTAAAATATTCTAAAATTTTATAACAAAAAGCATGGATTTTCTTTTCCCTGTGTTGAAGTTGGTAGAGAGAATTTAAACTTTTAATCAATGCTTCAAAACCATTTAAATAATGGCGTTGAATAAACAATTAATAGCTAGTTTATGACAATTAACAAATCCTAGGCACAAAACAAAACGGAGGAGGAGACACGCAGAGCAGAGGGAGGAAGAAAGGGTCGGAGAAAATGTGGGAATCAATTGTTTTGACGGTGGTTGCCACCGCCGGCAACAACATCGGCAAAATCCTTCAGAAGAAGGGCACCGTCATTCTTCCTCCTCTCTCTTTCAAGTTCAAGGCATGTTTCTCTTTTCGCAGTTCCATTTTTTTTTTCCCATTTTCATATGCCCATGATTTGCTTCCCCTTCAAAGTCTCACCTTCGAACATAACTATTCCATTTCAAGCACGCGCATGTGTTTTTCTTTGATGTGGGTGTACCTTAACCCCGAAACTTACAATTTGAGCGTTTTTTTTTGGAATGATGAAATTGTGTGCGTGCACGTCCCTGTGTATGAACGTGGGATTTTGGGTGGAGGATATTTTACTAAAGATCCCATTTTTCATTGAAGAACGTGTGACCAGGAAGAAGTCACTGTTTGATTAAGGATTGACATTGATATCGTATTTGGTACTTTTTGACAATTATGTTGTGTTTGCAGGTCATAAGGGCATATGCTTTGAACAAAACCTGGGTCATAGGTTTTCTGATGGATATATTTGGGGCACTGTTGATGTTAAGGGCATTAGCTCTGGCTCCTGTAAGTGCTCCAGTCATGCCTATAAATTATAATAGAAGCATAAATCAGAAGAAAACTAATGTGTAATTTGGTTGTTCTTCTGATTTAGGTCTCTGTCATCCAACCAGTTTCTGGTTGTGGGCTGGCAATCCTCTCAGTCTTTTCTCATTTTTATCTCAAGGAAGTCATGAATGTTGTTGATTGGGTGGGCATTACCTTCGCAGGTTTCGGCACAATAGGTATTGTAAGTTAAAGTAAAGAGCATTTAGTTTAACTGCTTTTATTTCCTTTGGCATATTCCACCGAACATGATTATTGAAGTAATGATGAAAAATCTATATTCTGTTTCCATTTGTTTGTCTCACTAACAGAAAAAAATTAAAATCTTGTGCATTTTTTTATAATTCATTGTGTTGATTATGACGGGAGTAACAAAATTTGTAGGTTTTTATATATAGTCAGAATTTGAATCCAAACATAAAAACTGTAAATGTGATGGACTGATGAGGCAACCATTTTATTTTTATATATTGCGCAGTATGCACTTGTGTTGCGTGGCTGAGCCATGTATTGAGATTTTATTATCTGGTTGCTAATAAAAAATCAATTTTGGAGTCGGTTGCTGGCATTTTATGTGTCATTCTATTGATACAAGACATAGGTTTATGTATTCAATTTGTTAATATGCTCTTCTATATTTAGGAGTTGGTGCTGGAGGTGAGGAGCAAGAGGCTGCTGCTCTATCTATATTTCACATACCGTGGCTGGCATTTGTTGTTTTCATCTTGTTTGTAGGTACCCTGTCTTATGCTTTGGTCCATTGTTTACCAACTTTCTTTAAAGTCAATAGGAAGGCATTACTGTGGTCTCGTGGAACTAATCATGCAGCAGTATGATTTTTTTTTTCACAAACCTGAATGCATGATTACAAGCCTTACGGTTTTGATACATTGGTTTATCAACAGTATTAGTTTTTTTATTGGCTTAACTTTTCTTTAAAGAGTGTAGGGTCATTAGTGCAGCAAAGTGACATTACTATTTTTTAGTTTCAAACAGTTACTGTTCCTAATTGTTAGAACCACTTGGACAGATAATGCTTAATGGATGGCTTCGAATATGTAAGCGTAACCGGAGAGAACAAGAGATGGTAATTAATGTTTTAATCATGATCAGAGTCTTCATTCTTACATGTTATACCGCTCATGGTAATCTTATGGGATATACTTCCTTTATTCTTCTTCCATTTCCTGACATTTTAAGTGATGCAGATGGAATATGATGTTGTTGAGGAAATTATTTATGGCTTGGAATCTGGAATTTTGTTTGGGTACTGTTACTTCCCTACCTCTTAGATGGACACATTTCACTTCCTTCATTTACCTCAACTCCTTAATGTTAGGATGAAGATGATGACAATTGAGTGTTTATCTTCTTTTTTCTTTTTAATCAAGAATGCTCCGTCGTGAATTATGCAGCTAGTAGAATAACAAGGCATTTAAAACAAACATGATCTGCTTTTTCTAATTATGAGCAATTAAAAATATACAATTTTTCATTGCTTACAATATTTTTATTTGTGAAAACCTTAGTTCAATTAGATTTGTCAGCTTTTATTAAAAAATCATTTTTTCTGTGGGCTACTAACAAAAACAGCAGATGATAAGATATAACATTACAGAGAACACACACGCACATAGATAACAGAAGTTTATTATAATTCATAAGTTCTTATAAATAATTCTATTAATATGAAAATGCAGGATGGCATCTGTAATATCAAAGATGGGGTTTCTGTTCCTGGAGCAAGGCTTCCCCAAGCTGTTGGTTCCTATATGCATAATCGTAAGTGTGTGTTCAAGTGGTACAGGCTTTTACTACCAGGTACTTTGAAGACCTTTTTCATACTATTACATTGTTGTGAACTGTTACATCCCTTAAGCCTAAGGGACATTTCAACATCTGCGCTGCCAATTTCAGAGATACTAACCTCTTTTGTATTTACTGCTACAAATGCAGACACGTGGTCTAAAACATGGGAGGGCTATTATAGTTTCTACATGCGCCGCCGTGGCATCTATTTTGACTGGTGTACTAGCTGGGATGCTTGCTTTGGGTGAGCGACTTCCTACGGCCCCAAAAGCTCGCATGCTACTCCTTCTAGGATGGTAATATTTCGCATTCATGAGCATTTTCTGATTTAGTTGAATGCCTTTATCTAATTAAGTTAATATATATAATGTTGGTGTTCTCAAATAAGATGGACACCTTCAAGTTTTTATGTCAGGAATACTTTAATCTAAATGTTTTGCTGCAGGCTACTTATTATCGTTGGCGTGATTTTACTTGTTGGTTCAGCAAAGCTAGTGAAATTCTTCCGATTGTCTTCACACAAGTTTAAAAGAAGCAACGTTGATAAGAATTATGGCCATAGAAGATCTGCAACTTCCCGTATTAGGGAACCCAGCCCAACTGCTGTCATTCAAGCGGCGACCTTAAATCATTTACTCTAATAATCTTCCAAAGAAAAAGCTTGATGTGACTTCTGCAGGAAAATGATCCTTCATCCATTCTCAGGATTCACCTTCAGCTCTTGAAGAAGATCCCTTTTGTAAGGCTAGGTTGTTTGTGTACAGTGGTTGCTTTTATCAGAGGGCATGGATTTTTAGGGATCATTCCTTCTGGCTCACATATAATTCATTAACTTTCTGATGCTACTTGTATAAACTACTCATGGACTTCTGATATTTCTCAATATTGTAAATGAGGATGGTATAGTAACATGCAGAATGCTAGCATAGCATGGAAACAACTTGCAGGCTGCAGTACAGAATACTTCATTCTTAATTTCATATGCTAATGTTAGTAGCAAGGAATCTTCTTTGAGAATTGATATGGTTTCTGTTGCCAAGTAATACAAGAAGCTGTAGTTTATCCTCTGGGATTTTTCATCTGGGCAAAAGGGTCGTTTCTATGAAAAGGCCACAAACCCTCTGTTGAAGGGAAACATGATGATGTTTTGATCCTCACAGGTAGATGAGGGAGAGTTTACTGTGAGATGATAAAATTCCTTTTGATTTGATGTTAAGGTTGTGAGGTAATATTATTAAAATCTAAAGTAAATATATTCTTACCTTTTCACTTTACCCTTTTTTTCTTGATTGCACATTCTTTTACTTTGGATAAATCGAAATAAAACGGAGGTGTTCCGGTCATGATTTAAGTAAAGAAAAATACGTACGACCAAGGAAAGAATAAAATGCCTGCATAACTGTTTGTAGTTTTTGAGTTTACCCGTGTTGATATTTGTACACTTCGAAATTACAAATATCTTATCTATGTTTTTTTTTTTTTTAATTTTCTTTTCATATCACTCTTTTAATCATATGAACTTTTTTTTTTTTTTTTTCCTTTCCTTTCTTTTTTTTAATTTTTTT
>Ga0099824_1005986_pt1 | contig 16893 bp, 6 predicted proteins | sample SiratrowhiteBW_FD_76837 | JGI IMG/M metagenome (GOLD analysis project Ga0099824, IMG submission 76837) | Root nodule microbial communities of legume samples collected from California, USA - Siratro white BW | ecosystem: Host-associated > Plants > Roots > Nodule | place: USA: California... | reverse complement strand
AAGCCTGTATAGACTGCCTTCTCTGATATTGAAATAAATCAATTCATTCGAAATTGAAGTCAGTTTATTTTCGCTGAACATTATATTTTCCATCATTAAGATTCGTTAAATCTTTTCAGTTTGCGAAAATTGGTTTCACTGTTTCAAAAAGATAGAAAAGTTTTCAAAGTTCAATTCACCCCCCCCCCTCTTGAACTCAGCCTAATACGTTTTCAAGCACTTTATATAAAAATCTTTAAATGTACCTTTTACAAAATTCCACACTTATTGCGTATTAACTATAAGGCAAACCAATTTTCCTTGTGCCTAGCTTAATTAAAGAAATCATATGATACCATCATTATAACACCCCAGAAGTTATTATATTTATTTTTATACACAAGAATATATATATATATATATATATATATATATATATATATAAAACTTATCTTTCAACTTTGGATTATACAAAACATTGGAAATAAAAAGTTCCCAAGTGAATATATACAAGATTACATAATGCTAAACATAAAACTAAACATAAAACTAAACTATCCATATCTCAAGTATGATGCCTCTACCAACACATGCAAAATCATACACTCATATACTAGGAACGATCGCAATAATATATGATAGTTATAAGATTAATTATTTATAAAACATTTCAGTCACCCACCACGTTCCACTTGATACTTCCAAAAGAGTGGTATTAAGCATGTCCTAGCACATACTAATACTTTGTCCATTAGGAGCATTGCAGAAATTCATCCTCAACTCTATATTTCAAGGTAGTCCATTGCCTCTATTATACCATAACTTGATGCAGGACTTCATTCTATTTCTCACCATCTGATTACTTAATATATGTGATTAAGATATCAAGGAAGTTAAGATATCTTCTTTCCTTATTCAGTTTTGTTCTTGATACTAAATCCTTAAGGTCACGATATCATCTCATGTATCTTCATCATAACATCCCATAAAGGATCATACAATCAACATATAGTACGTTGTATTTATTCACATTTCTTCATACACCTTTATAACAAACATAATCATATATAAACTTCATTTAGATGTAAATTGTCATAAAAATGTTAGTTGGGTGACTAATTTTCACTTCAGTGAAAATTACAAGAAGAAGAATGGTTATTTTATGCTTTATTTATACTTCGAGTAAGAATCTCCTTGGTTGAAAAAGATGTTTTCTGATGGAATACGCCCTAGTCACCCAAGTTACAAAATAAAGAGATCACCGAGCTAAAGACTAAATCAAGAGCTTAATATGAGATTGAGCTTAATTGGGCTTGATTAGGCTTCCAATATGACATTTGGGCCAAGGTCAACTTTGAAGAAGATCACTTTAAAAATATTTCAACATCAAGATTGCAAAACCTATAATTATAAAACTTATAGAATTGTGTAAAATTTATTTTGGGTCAAGGTAATATAAGGTTTTTAAGATGCATTCTTCCTGCACCTCCATGAACACCCCATATTTTTTAAAATACCAAAAATACCCTTTTCAGATTGTACAATTCGTAATACTTTTGTATTCCATATTATATAATTTGAAATACAATTTGTTTTAAATTTTGAATTGTATAATCCAAAATATATTTTTTTTTAAATTCTGGATTGTACAATCTGGAATACAAGATTGTACATCTAAAATACCAAATTATCATCTAAAATACAATTTTTTTATATTCTGGATTGCACAATCTGAAACATTATTTTTTAATTCCAAATTATACAATCCAAAATACAAAATAGTTAGGGGTGTAGGATTTTATTTTTTTCATCAGGGATATAATGGTCATTTTATTGAGTCTGTAGAGGTGCAAGGAGAAAATATGGAGGTGTAGGAAGAATGGGTCGGTTTTTTATTTTGGGTATTGTATTTTCGGTTAATCTAGTGTAGAGTTTTTAATTTTGGGTCTTGTAATTAGAGTCAAGGATTCTAGAAGACAAAACCCTAACACTAGGATAGGGAAACTTGTGCCGAGGTTAAAAATCCTAGTTTGCAAGCTAGGGCTAGGTGGCACCATATGCCTTATATCCTTCTTTGTCGCATGACACTCTCTTCAAAGGAGATGATCCTCTTCATTCATTGCTTGTCACTTGTCATGCTCTCATTTGAGCATTTTTTTAGAAATTTCGGCCTATAAAGAGAAGTGTCCACTACACGTAAAAATTAACTTGGAATTAGTAATAATATTTTGTCCATTTTTTGTCATTCTACTTTTTTCTAAGTTCTCCCTAAGTTATTGAATTGGTCTCGCCTCTCAATCTCTCAAATTTCTTATCTCCACATCAATCCAATGAACTTCTCTCTCGAATTCTAAAAATACATCGAAACTCCTTTATCATCCATTCAAAGTAAAAAACAAAAAAAAATGACTACTAAAAAAAAATGTTTTTCATCACTTTTGTTTAAAATTTGTATTAACAAATAAAATATATAATTGGAGACTAAAACTAGCACAAATTGATTTATTTGGTTTAAAAATGTAAATAAAGACAAACAATAGGAAAAAAACTATAAATAAAAGAAAAAAAAAACTTAAATCACAAGATGATCAAAATAATAAAATTTTATACCATCAAATAAATATTAAAATTTTAAAAAGTATTAATATATATATAGACATTAAATATAATTTAGAATTTTAATCATATTAAATATAACTTAAAACTTATATATATATATATATATATATATATATATATATTTATATATTTATATATATATATTTATATTCTAACGTTGTAAAATTTTTATTACATAAAAAAAATCAATGTTACTTTTTATTCAAATCATACTTTTTCAAATCTCACTTATATTCTCCCATCATTTTTTGAACACTACTTTTATATTTTCTTTTTAAAGTGATTAATTAACATTGCCAACTATTATTGATTTAAATTAATTACACATTCTTCCATCTTAAAACTTCTCTTCATTCAATGACGACCCTTGATGCTCCCAATGGTCTTTGGAACATTTATTTCCATTCCTTCTCATCTCACAATTTCCAGTAAAAAAGTTGAAACAAAAAGAAAAGAACACTTTGATCCTTCCGCACGTGCTGGGACAGTGACACCCATGCCAGCTAGCAGTTGACAAGATCTACCCACATGTCACGTGCCACTGTTCTGTCTCGAAAACCTCACCGACCAATATAAAAAACCTTTACCAAGAGTAAAAAATAATGAAAAGAGAAAAGAAGAGAATGAAATTACGAAAGTATCCCTAGGAAAGGTAGAGTAGAGGGTCTAATCGTGTGGACCGTTGACCAAGTGTGGTACGGTGCTCCAAGTTCACATAACGGTACTGTTAAAAACAACTCCTTTACCTAACTAATCATCATGGAAAGGGTTTAGTGGATGACAGTTAGAAACCAGTGGTCGTTAGACTATGGGTTTCTATACTGTACGGACACATTAAGTGTGCACGCACCACTATTATTCATTCGCATGTTGTAATAAAGGTACTGAAAAATTGTTGTTCTTTTTAAAAGAACAACTAATTTATTAAATAAATAAAATAATTTATTTTATTTTTTAAAAGATATAAAATTAAAGAATTTTTTTTTTGAAATATGTTAATAGTTTTGATTTATTTAATGTGTATTACTATTTATGTTTTTTTAAGATGAATAACTCTCTTTTATTGTTATAATTTTTAAAATTTCATTCTATTATTGTTAAGCATCTTCAATTTGTTTATAATTAATAAAATTAGCTAGTGCAATTTCTTTTAAGCAACAAAATTCACTCTCCAATAACTTGAAATATTAACCTATTTTACTAATTATTTATTAAACTAAAAATATGAATCATAATGAAACATTTTAAATTGGATTAGCAAGTGAAATTTTAATCTCATAATAAAAAGAACCTGATAATAGAGTTTGTATTTTTTACCGTATTATAAGTGTGAATTATACAATAATATTATTATAATTAATTTAGTTTAAATGATATTTGGTGATATATATTTTATTGTGAATATTTTTCTTATTTAAAAACATATAAAATATAAAATAATCCAATATTATTTAAAGAACTTGTTTTTTTACTAATGTAATAATTATGTTAATATAATAATTATGATTGTGGTCTAAATTATGATTGTACAATCTTTTATATGTTTTATAATATGAGTGAACAAAACTATGAAAATAAGTTGAATTATGTTTAGAAGATTTGAAAGATATTTTCACAAAGGAATGAAATTACTGTTAATAGTTTTATAAGAATAGAAAGAAATGAGACTTGTGTGTAGATAATTAAACAACAATACTTATTAATTTAAATAAATACAAAAAATATAAATAAGAAAATAATTACATTTATTCATTTAAATTCATGATTACATTTATTTTTTACTAATAAGTTTTAGTATAAATTAAAATATGACTATTCCTCATAGTCATTCTTAACTTATAATATGAGTATTATTTAATTAGTTTTTCTAAACTCATCACACTGATTAGTATTTTGTAAATTTATTGAGTTTTCACATACAAGTATTATTATAAAGATAATTTATTTTTGTCTTACACACAATGGTGCTTTACATAGAAATATATGAAGGTTTGTTTAATTTGATCTAGGGTTTACATAAGCAAATACAAGACAATTTATTTTTGTCTTGCACACAATGGTGTTTTACAAAGAAATATATGAAGGTTCGTTCAATTTGATCTAAGATTTCCATGAGCAAATACAAAGCTTAGGTTACTAAATTTTTATACTTTTTATGATATACAAATGGATTGATAGTTATTTACAAAGAAGAAGAATAAAACTTTTTTTTAAAGAGAAAAATATAATTTATGATTTGCATTCTTCACTTTTTCTTTTTTTACTATAAGACTTCAATCTAGTTGTCATCTTTTTAGTACATTTCTCTTCTTTTGTTTGCAACATCTAATAAAGTTTATGTTGGAACACTTCAAGTAGATGTGTCTAGGGGTACATTAAATAAGTTTCATAAACTTATTCACTTTTCTCTAACCATAATCAATTAATATATTTAATGATGAACATCTATGAACTACACTGAACAGGGTATACAATTATTACTGAAGCTTTAAAGTCACTTCTTAATCCATTGATTAAACAATATTTATCCAAAAATACATATTTTCTCAAAAAAAAAAATACATGTCAATTTTAAAACATATATCACCTTCCAAACCATGGATTCTAACATCAAATTATTGTTATTTAACTTCTTTCCTTAAAAGAAATCATATTTTTAACTTCTTGCAATTATACATATATTTTTATAATCACATAAAAAATAATACTCTACTTTTAATCACCATAAAATACTCATATTTACATAAATTGATTATAATTAACTTTTCTTATTTGGAGGTGGTGTGCTTACTAACAAATTTTTGTCAAAACTTCCAAACTATGTTATTGGTAGAATGTATCAATGTCTACACCAACAATATTTTCATTTAAATCAAAATCACAGAGAGAAAAAGAATAAGAAAATGAATACATAGTAGAAAACAAAACATTTATTCTAATAAAAAATCTAAATCTTTATCTTGCTACCTCCTAAGAGTTGTGCTGTGTTAAGGAACCAAATAACTTGAAACTCAATAGTTCTAAAAAGTGTTCAACAAAAATCTAGTTTTGAAAACTTTTAAAAAAGTAAAAATAAATAAATAAATATATATATATAGATAAACTTTTGTTTCTTTATTAATTTAAAATTTATCTCTAATAAAATATCATTTAAATTAATTACTCTATTTTGTCTATATTAAACAAGTGTATTTATTAAAAGAGAATTTGTCTTCAAAAAATAAGTTTACTTTTGTTTTTAATATATTTGAACAAAATTGTTGTGGGATAAAGGAAAAACTATTTTTATTTATTAATATTCATTTAAATGTTTTAATGACTTTCTAACTCTTTAAAATTGTTTTTAAATAAATTATGTGAGGTTTATATAAAACTATAGTATTTCTTTTTATTTTTCCACTAAGATTTTTGAACAAAAAATCATAATTATTATAATAAAAAATTATAAAAATATGTTAACATTACAATTTAGTAAGTAATAATTTTGAAATTATATTACATAAACAGTATATTTTAAAAATAATGACAGTACATGTATATTTTCTTATACTTATAGATAATATAAAATAAAATAAACAATAGTTATATATATGTATATTTGGAATGCTTCCTTTTCCTGGGTAGAAACAATTAATGATTGCAACGATTCTTGTTTACCTTTTACTATTCTGTTATTTTAATTTTACATATACTACTATAATGGATCAATTTGCTTTTCTTAAGAACAATAACATATATGGATGGGGAAATCCCTAGCAAAAGTCAAATGTCAATGATAAGGGTGTACCTAAGATTTCAAGAATCCCAAGCCATTATGGTGAATAAGGAAAAAATATACTTTATTACTATAAACTAGACTTTATTATTTGTTAATGTGTGTTCAATTATTTTAATTGCTAGGTCTTTGGAATGTATTACAATCTAAATCTTATGAATTTTTTTTTAAACATGAGTTTTCCCTGCAAGTTAATATAATTTTGTTTAGATAAAATTTTCAGGACTATAGAAGCTTCTACCTAACTTTTTACTTTTTACATAATAGTAAACCAGAATTGCAATGATTATTGTTTACTTTTTACTGTTCTGTTATTTTAATTTTAAAACTATATTATTTTTTATTTCTCTTGTATTAAGATTTTTGACAAAAAATCATAATTATTCTAATAAAAAATTATAAAAAATATGTTAACATTACAATTTAGTAAGTAATAATTTTAAAAATATTATTTAAACAATATATTTTCCATACACTATATCAAATATAAATTTTTTTCCTGTCAAATATAAAAATTACATAAATAAACTTTTAAAAATAATGACAGTACATATATATATATATGAGTATATTTGAAATGCTTCCCTTCCCTGGGTAGAAACCATTAATGATTGCAATGATTCTTGTTTACTTTTTACTGTTCTGTTATTTTAATTTTACATATACTACTATAATGGATCTATTTGTTTCTTTTAAGAACAATAAGGTATGGATGGGAAAATCCCTAGCAAAGATCAAATAATGTCAATGATAAGGGTGTACCTAAGATTCCAAGAATACCAAGCCATTAGGTGAATAAAGAAAAAAAAAATATATACTTTATTACCATAAACTACAATTTATTATTAGTTAATGTGTGTTCAATTATTTTAATTGCTAGGCCTTTAGAATGTATTACAATCTAAATGTTATGACTTTTTTTAAACATGAATTCTCCTTGTAAGTTAATATAATTTTTTTTAGATAAAATTTTCAGGACTATAGAGGCTTCTACCTAACTTTTTTTTTTATCCTTAGTTTAATGTTTTAATTTTAATTTTTTCTAAATTTATGATATTTTTAATATAGTAATAATTATTCAATAGAGTTTGACTTTGGAGATAAAGAATGTAAGTGTTATTCATCTCTTTCTTAATTTTTTATAATAATTATTTTATTTTATAAATTTTATTGTGAAAATAATAGTTTTTTTTTCTTTTTAAGATAAATATTTTAATTTTATAGTTTTCATCGTGGAGAGGATTTTTTTTCTTGCACTATCAAATATAAGTTTAACTTAAAAAGGAGTAAAATTTTATTTAAAAGGTTATGAATGAAGAATAATAGTGTTTTTTTTTAATTCAATTTGTGTTATGATATGAAAAGATAAAACAGTAAAATAAGTTTGTGCAAATATAAAATTAAGTAATTTCCAAATCAAAGTTGATAGTATATTTTTATTAGTTCCGAACATCATAATGGACTTCTAAATCAAATCAAATTTGATTAGTTTTACATGTACAGTCAATTTTCAAAAGTTAGACCAAACAAACATGATACTTTAATAAGAACCATAATCATAATTTGATCCTCTATTTTACTCCTTCTACAATTTTATTTTTTAAAATTCCTAATTTTGTGTATGTTATGTTTATTTTAGTTTAATTAAACACCCGACTAATATGTTCTTTTAAAGTACTATCATAAAACAATTTAATTAATTAAAATTTAAGATAAAAAGTAAACATATATAAAAATTAGGAATTGAAAAAAAAATGAATATACTGAAATATATATATATATATATATATATATATATATATATATATATATTATTTAACTCGAGCATAAAAGGGTGACATTTCTCCTGAAAAGATATTTTCTAACATATTTTATACATATATATTGGTATATTGGTTGAAATTTACTAAAATTGTAAACATTCCTATATCTCTTTAATGATTTTTAACTTGTTTTATTGAATTTTTGATAAACTTTAACATAGCTAGAAAAAGGTGTGCCTACAACAATGTATTAAAAGTATGATGCAATATCATTTTTCATATTATTTAAGAATGTCAAATAGTCTACCAACAACTCATTAGTCTATTTAATTAGATATTATGTCTTAAAAAATATTTTGACCTTGATTTGGTAGATAAAAGAAGTGGTCATAAATCATTTTCTCCACAAATGAATTCAAGGGATCTTAATCATCTTTAAATTTAGAATAAAGAACTAAGCATTCATGATATGTAGATTTTGGAAAAATAAAAAGGAAGTTGAGAGTGGCTAGCTAGCAAAACCCTAGTTAAATAGGTACAAAATCTGAAAAGTTTAACTTATTTAACAGTGATATCTTAATGAATCTTGTGAAGATAGGCACACAACCACCAAACATATGTTGCTCTTTCTTCCCCTGTCTTCAGAAATAAATAGACAAAAGCAAATACTTAGATTCGTTGTCCCTCTTAATTAATCTTTTTTTGCGTATAGTGCATGCAACTCATTCATTGGTAAGTGCTTGTCGACACAAACTGTATATGTATAGGTCTTAATAAATTTATAGTTTCCAAATTTTTAAAATGATAAAGATAGATTGATGCTTAACTTAAAAATAGTTTTTATATGAGCTTCCAAAGTGGACATAATTTTTTTTTTGTATTTTGAAAAGTATATTTTATAATAAAATAAAACCCTTGTGATGGCATGTTGAATATTTTTTGAATTGTATAATTTTTTGTAAATCAACCCATCTTTTGAAAAGAAAAAAAGTTTAGTGGTCAGATGGATGAAATATTTGGTATTGAAAGTTATTAGAAATATAAATTTTTTAAAAATTTTATTAACAATCTTGCCAATTGTACAAGACTAATTAAGAGCTTCCAAAAATAAATACTTTAGAAATTTATAAATGTATAATTTAATATTAAATTTATATTTAAATACTATATTTTACATTACCGATGCCATGTTAATTATTTTCAATTTTAAAGTTTTGAAAGTTAACCTATTTTATACATGAAAAAAGATAATTAAAGTATAAGTGATAAAGACTCTAGAATTTAACATTTTAAGAATTTTAATTAAGTTTATGACTCACAGCAGACTTCAAAGGTATTTTTGGTAGCTGCTTCATAGTTATTATAGGTGCTATATATACTTGTCCAAATTTACTATGGAATGTGTTCACATTCACAATTCTCATATAAAATTTATTAAAACTTATAAATGATCTTAATGATCTTGTCCCATATATCTTTTTATGATTTTATCAAGACATCTTCAGGGAACCATTAATAAAAATTTTCAACAAAAATGAACACTTTTATTTACTATTTCTTGTTTTTTCTTTTTCTTTTATTTATCACTTACCTTAGTTTAGTAAACATCCTAAAGTAAAATATTTTACTTTTATGTTCTTGGTTAACAACTAATCTAAAAAGAGAACTATTTAAGTTCTTCGCCATGATCAAAGCTATTTTAGTCAAATAAAATTTCTTGGAATGATAGGAGTTAGCTTGGTTGGAATCTCTAGTGTATGAATCAAGTCATTTTTGTCTTCACGTGAAGCAGGGAATGAGCTCCATTTAAGTCAAATTGGTGCATGCAGATGCCACAAACAACAATTCACATTGCATGTGATGTTTGGACCAGAATTTCAACCAACGAGCATACATAAACCTACTATAGTAGCCTTTTTCTTTTTCACTTTCTTGAGTATAATTTTCAGTCACATCGGGTTCCCCAAATCTTAATTAATTAATAATAAATAATAACTGCCATAAATTTTTTTTTATTAAAAAACACAAGACGAAATGTCATGGGACATGCCTTGGTTACCTCGTCCAACCAAGTTTCGCACTGCCACTTCCATGTGTTTTTCACATGTCTGGTTTTAGAGAAAAGTACGTAGCTCAGTAACTTGTCTACTCTATACATCTAAGTCCATTGTCAAGTGTCATGTCTATTAAATTTTATATCCTGTCACCAGCGACTAATATGAGAAATTTTTGTCCTTTTTTCTTTCAAGTGAGATTATATAAAATTGTGCCTGGTGAAAAATATGTCAACCATTCATGTAGATATATATAGTAGCACTTGTTAAAAATTAGTATAAATTGTACATTTTAATAGGTTTCACTTTTGATTTAAGTATTAAAAAAATGTTTTGGCAACACTTTATGAAAGGATTGATGAATAAAACAATGGCAATTGACCAGCAATGGGAGCCACAAAGAGGAAAGGGAAGTGGGTGGGATATTGGTAGCTAACCAAATGAGATAAAGTTGAAGAAGAACATGCTATGTTATCTCTAGTGAAGTATGAAAATGGATAACATAGCAATGTCCAAAGAGTTGTGTTTTATTGTGTGAAAGGCACCATGGTAGCATTGAAATTCTGCCTTAGAAAAGGAGGTGATTAGGACAGCACTTGGGTGGGTCTCATGGGTGGCTGGCCCTGTATATAGGAACCAATACACCTTCTCACTCACTTACTCACTGTGATGGTCAAATAACTGGAGACAAAATTGCCATGACTTTGGTAAGGTACCTCATCAACTTACCCTTAATGGGTGTGCTACCTAGGCCTAGTGACACCACATGGATGATCCTCACCCCCTCCAATGCCCCCTCTAGGCCTGCCCTCCCTTTTCAGTGGCAAATGGTCAAAGTGGAAGGCACTTGGATGAAACACCACCATATGCTTGCATTAACTACCCTGAATCTGCTCTGCACTCACCTCCAACATAGTTAGATATGGGATAACACAATCCTATTGTGTATACCCTACTACACCACCCAATGTATATAATGCTTTTTTGTGTGACTATCATTGCCCTTTGGCTTACCACAAACCATACCCTAATCACCATCATTTTGACCACAATAATACATAAACAAAACTATTAAATAAACTAAAATTGAAAGATATATACTAGAGTGAGTTATTTTGTACAAGTAAGTAGACACTTGTTTTCATACCTTTCAAGTCTTGAAAATGTGGACAAAGACTTACATTTTGTTAGTTTTTTCTTAATTTTTATATTTTCATGTTAATGGTATACAGTATAATTGTTCAACAATCCTCTAATAAATGTAAAGTGTATGCTTTGTGAATACTTGTAATTTTGTTATATTGTATTAAAGATAATGAAATGCTTTAAGTATGTCATTATGATAACTCATTCTCCTTAGCTTTTTATGTTTTTGTTTTAGTGTAGTTATTTTCAATAATTTGCTCTTTACAAGGGATCCATGTACTACATGCAATATTATTTGTTTTCCGACAACATTTATACATATATCTTCTAAGCCATATATAGAGAATAATTGGCATCTTCTAATATTAAATAATCAAAATATATAATTCAACAAACTATGTAATGCAACAATGTTTTAATCGATTCTCATCATCACTTTACTTTATTCATAAACTTTGTCATTTCATATATTTTGAGAAACATGAAATTATTGTCAATGACAGAGTCGAACCTTCTACGATAAATAAATGATTATTGATAGTGTAGAAGTACAAACAATAAAATCAAAATAAGAATCATTAAAATCGAAAAAGAAAATTATAATTAAGAATATATTGAACAAATTTTGATACATTTATAATTCATCAAAATTAATATATAAGTATAATTAAACAAAAACAATATTAACAAAAAAATTGTAAATTAAATAATCATACAAAAATAACATGTAAAAGTGAATTAATTTAATTTAAATATTCACTACAAGAAAAAAAGTAATTTAGAGACCAATTTTTAGCTATCAAATACAATGGTTACTACTTGTGATCAAAATAATCACCAAATTAGGTTTTCGTTGCTAAATAACTACAAAATAAAATTAATGATTGAATTTAGTGACTAATTAAGTCAAAATAAGTAGTATCTAACATTAGTTACTAAGGTTTTAGTCACTTATATCATTAGATTCTAAATTGGTATCTAATTAAGTTAGAGACTAATTGCTTATTTCAGTGAAAAACTACATGGTGCCACCCTTAACTACCCACTTACGAAAAAGATTTTTATACACTCGTGAGGGTCTTTCAAACTTGGGAACATTACCTTGTTTCTAAGGGGTTTGTCATTCATAATAACCATGAGTTACTTAAGTATTTGAAAGGTCAACATAAACTCAACAAGTGACATGCAAAATTGATGGACTTTTTAGAACAAATTCAATATGTGATTAAATACAAGAAGGCCAAATCAAATGTTGTAGTTGATGCTTTGTCTCGTAGACACACTTTGTTTCTTAAACTCAGTGCCCAAATTATTGGATTCGAACACATGTCTGAAGTGTATGATCAAGATTTTGAACACTTTTCCATATTTGCTAGCTGCCAATGGAAACTATAGTAAGGGTTTTATGTGTCTGAGGGGTATTTGTTTAAAGAAGGAAAACTTTGTATTCCTCAAGGATCACATAGGAAACTTCTTATAAAGGAAATACATGAAAGAGGTCTCATGGGTCATTTCAAAATTGATAAAACTTTGAGCATGCTTAATGATAAATTCTTTTGGCCCCATATGAGATGAGATGTGTAAAGGAATTGTCATATTGCATTACATGTCTTCAATCTAAGTCTAGGATGGTTTGTGCACTCCCTTACCCATTGCTTGTGCTCCTTGGTAAGACTTTAATATGTCCTAGGTTTACTCAAAAAATTCAATGGGACTTTGATTCTATTTTTGTGGTAGTGGACATGTTTAATAAAATGACATTTTATACACTGCCACAAAATACATAATGCAAGAAATATAGCCAAACTATTCTTAGACAAGTAGTTAGACTTCATGAATTACATAAAATCATAGTTTCGGATAGAGACTCTAAATTTGTCAGTCATTTATGGAGGATCCTCTAAGAATGACTGGAAACTAAATTAGACTTTTCAACCTCCTGTAATCCTCAAATTGATATACAAAATGAGGTAGTTAATAAGTCTCCTTCCACTATCCTTGGGGTAGTCCTGAAGGGTAACCATAAATCTTGGGATGAGTATCATCCCCACACTAAGTTTGCTTATAATAGTATAGTTCATAAGACTACTAGGATCTCCTCTTTTAAGGGTGTTTATTGGTTTACTCCTCTTACACCTTTAGATTTGATACCCTTACCAAATCCACATGAATTTATTCACAAAGAAGGTGTTTCCAAAGTAGAATTTGTTAAGCAATTACATGAGAAGGTTAGAAACCAGACTCAACAACAAACTGAGAGATACACCAAACAAAAAATAAAGGGAAGAAAGAGCTAATTTTTGAGGATAAGGATTGGGTTTTTCTTCACCTAGGCAAAGAAAAATTTCCAAAACAAAGGAAGTCCAAACTAAACCCCCATGATGATTCCTTTCAAGTCATCTAGAGAGTTAACAACAATGCATATAAAAAATATTTGCTCGATGAGTATGGTGTTCACCACCTTTTAATGTATCTAATCTTCTTCCTTTTACAGGTGGTACTAATGATGAGGCAAAATCTTTATATTTGAGGAGAAATCCCCTTCAAGAGGAAATGGAAGGCCCCTTAGCAAAGGACCTACCACAAGAGCTATGGCTAGGAGGATATAAGAAGAGTGGAACTGAGTTGACCTAAATTGAGTAAAACTCTTATCAACATGGGTCAACCTTCCAAATTGTATAGAGTAGTATAAGATATTTTGGGCTTGCATTTTATTCCTCAATAGAATATGTTTAATCTTAGGGTTTTTGGTTTACTTAGGGTTTAAATTAGGCTTCTCCAATTTCAAAAGAAACCCTAGACAATCTAGGGTAATTAAGGGGAGTGTGCTACACTTTGAAAGCATTTAACATGTGCAAAATGTGGAAGCAAAGCAAGGGAAGCCTGAGTGCTACATGTCCAACCCCCATTCGTTGGATCTAGGATTAGGATTTCTAAATTTGAATTTTTAGTTTTGGTTCTCATTTGGTCAACCTCAAGCACTATAAATAAATGTGTTAGGCTCTTGTATTTTGAATTTGATTGAATGAATGTTATGCTACCAAAATATTTTTTCTTGAAGTTCTCCCTAAGATAGAGTTCCTATCCAAAATTTCTAGCCTAGATCCAATGCTAGTGAGTTGACCTAACATCTTCTATTCTAACCTTCACCTTTCACTTCACCATTTATGTAAATAAATTCTATATTCCTTGTAACTTTTGCACCATTCTTTCATTCTCCATCTAATGTGAAAATCATCAAATCAATGAAGAAGGAGTTCAACATGCCATCAAATTTCAATAGCAATTTCTTTTTATCCAAAGCATCATGGAAATCGATTTCTCTATATCGTTGAAAAAAAACCAACCCCTTTATTTTCTTAATGGCAAGATAAAAAGAAAGTAATCAATCCCTTTAGGTTTTTCAATGACAATATCAATAAGCATTTGTTTTGATTATAAAAAACTTGCTAACTAAATTTGTAGAAGATATTATGTCAAACTAAATAACTATCAAAATTTAAAACTCTATCAAACTTATTATTTTCTAAGAATATAATTCACTTTTTATTTTATAATAGTATCATTATATGCAACTTGAAGTAAGATTGCTCATATTTCTAGTATTTGAAATCGTATTGCTTTATCTATAAAAACATGGATTTTTTTAATAAGTAGATGGTCATAATTTGAGTAATTTATATATTATACTTTAAAATTTGTCATCTCTGAGTAGAATTGAAATATTGTATCAATATGCTGAATGATGAAAAAAAAATTCTAATTTAGTACATATATATTTCTCATATGATTCTTTATATTATCTTTCAAAATTTGTCATTTATGAATAAAATATGAAATGTTGTATCAATGTATTGAATGATATAAAAAAACTTTAACTTTAGTACATATATTTGCCATATTACAATCACAAGAAATATGAAGTACTCAAGAATTTATATCCACAAGTTTCTTTTTTTACTTTTTAATGTTTTTCTTTTATATTTGATTCATGATCATAATCTTTTCCACACACTAAATATATTTAAGAGAAGAATTATTTTTAACTCATCTTATAAGATATTAAGAATTTCTTGTCTACTTATCACTCACATTTAAAATATTAAAAAAGTTTCATTATATTAACAAAATTTGAACTTGTTGATATCTTATTATCCATATGACATTTGTTCATAGTGTCTTACATTGAATGCTATTAAATATCATGAGAAATATTTTACTTTTTTTTTTATATAAGTTCAGTTCAGTTGTTGAAGCAAACAAAAATGTCAACTCATTTTAAATAATGTCTAAGATAATGAAATTGAATATGTGTCTAACATGTTTTTAGACAATTGGGTCTTCAATTAAACCTAAAAAATTCTATAGCTATTTTAATACAATTTTTCGTTAGTATCCCAAAATATTAAATTATGCCACAGTATAAATTTCACTTGGAATATCAACAAATAAACTTCTTTTCAATAGTTTTTTTTTTTTTTTATTAAATTAGTTTTTGAGTAAATATATCAAAAGTTGAATTCTTTTGAAACCTTACATGCAATTTATATACCAAGTTATTACATTTTTAAAATGTTTATGACTTAAGATTTCGAAATCTATATTCAAAATCTTCATTTTAATTGACCTGTACCATTTAAAAAAAAAAAAAAACTCTACAAAAACAATATATTTTATTAAGACTTTAAGTCAATCTCTATTCCACTTTCCATTTGATGCAAATTATAAGTAAATTGTTAAGAAATTTATCTTTAGAACCTTTGTTAATGGAATAATCTCTTTTACGACTTTTTGTAACTAATGAATCAATATTTTAGAGTCAAGAACATCCCATATTCTAGGATCAAATATTGTCATTATTATCATAATCCTCTATTCAACATCTCTATCAAGTGGATTATTCAAAATTGTCATTTTCTACATGATCATCAGAATCAACATCAACATTGTGATTATCCTAGCATAAGTTGTTTTTCGAGCTTGAAGTCCAACCTTTGGGGTAACATTAACCAACAAGAGTGAAAGACATGTAGTTTATGAAAGCCATTAACAAAGTGGTAAACATTTCTTAATCAATTTTCTTGGCCACATGCACTACGAATATAAACGAAGGAAGATGTTACATGGAAAGGGTGTCATAAAGAAATGAAGTTGTTACATGAAAAGGGTATTTATAAGGTGCCACTGAAAAAGTGGAAGTAAGAGCAGAAAAAGGAAGAACAGAGAAGAGAGATGGAGGCACGTGGGGAGGGACATTAGGGCGGCACGCGAGCGCAAGACACGCGTGTGTGCTAGCGCATCATAATTCCGTTTCTACACGAAACACCTCATCCACACTGCACGCCATTTTCCATGCTTAAACCATGTGCTTCTGCTCACACCATTCTTTCTAATTATATATATGCAACACATTGCTATCAGATCCATCACAATTTGCTTTTTAAATTTATCAAAATTGCTATTTTTAAAAAAAATTACTATGTTTGGAAGCGCGCCTTGTGTTTTTTTTTTTTAAATATGATTTTTTTTTTTTGAAATAAAATTACTTTATTTTGTT
>Ga0099824_1005983_pt1 | contig 16897 bp, 9 predicted proteins | sample SiratrowhiteBW_FD_76837 | JGI IMG/M metagenome (GOLD analysis project Ga0099824, IMG submission 76837) | Root nodule microbial communities of legume samples collected from California, USA - Siratro white BW | ecosystem: Host-associated > Plants > Roots > Nodule | place: USA: California... | reverse complement strand
TTATTACTTTTGTACAGTAAACGTTTTTGTTATTGTATACTTTAATTGTACCGAACATAGAATCCTTTGTTTTTTTGAATTTTTGTTTTGTTTTTTTTTTTTTTTTTTTTTTACAATTTTTTTTATTTTTTTTTTTTTTTTTTTTTTTTTTGGAAAATGGTGTCTCTATAGTCTTCCTTTTTTTTCTTTTCTTTTATGCAAAGATGTGTTGTTTTGAGTTATTTATTGACCTCGTTAAAAACTTGCAATGATGTTTTCTGGTGAGTGGGGTTTTATGGTGGCATGATTTGTTGCTTTGAACTGAATTTGGTCTGCATGTGGATGCATGGAAATTTATTTTTCATCATGTTGATGTACTAATAAAGTGTTTTTATCAATTGTAGGGCAAATTGGATATGCTCTTGTCCCTATGATTGCTAGAGGAGTGATGTTGGGTCCTGACCAGCCTGTGATCCTCCACATGCTTGATATTCCTCCAGCAGCGGAGTCATTGAACGGGGTTAAAATGGAATTGGTTGATGCTGCATTCCCTCTTCTCAAAGGTTTGACATGCCCTTGTTGAATGTTGCTTAAACAACTTGGGAAAATCGATGTTGGAGTTGAGATAGGTTGTTTTAGTGGCTTGTATGATCAATAGTGTGACATTATTTGTTTCAGGTGTTGTTGCAACAACTGATGTGGTTGAGGCATGCACTGGTGTCAATGTTGCTGTGATGGTTGGTGGATTCCCAAGAAAAGAAGGTATGGAGAGGAAAGATGTGATGTCTAAGAATGTCTCAATTTACAAGTCTCAGGCTTCTGCCCTTGAAAAACATGCTGCTGCCAACTGCAAGGTAATTCCTTCATCCGATCTGCAGTCCCTCTTAACTAGATTTAATTATTTCAACTGTTACTTTTTATGACAAAACTTGTTATATGTTGTTGGGCATGATGGTTTTGTCTTATAATTGAAAACTGTTAATTTTTTGGTTTCACACAAGTCCAATGAAATATAAGCAGATATGCTGATCTTATTTGTAGCTTTTGGGCCCATTAAGATATTTGGAGTTGCAATGAATTTATATGTGTCCCAGTTATTATGTTGAGTTTTTGTACTTGTTTGTTGAACTTTGACCACTTTTAGGAGATTCGAATCTTAACATGAACTAGGTATTATGGAATAAACTCCTCCTAGTTCATACATGTGCAAGTGTACTGTATATATGGTGAAATTTGTTTCTTTCGATTCCATCTTACTAAAACCTAACTCTCTATTCATGGAATGTATACTGTATGTTATTTTTTTCGAAAACATGTTTTTTCAGTTGTGTTTTATTGGAATATTTATGAAGGACTTTGCATTACCCTGCAGGTTCTTGTTGTTGCTAACCCGGCAAACACCAATGCATTGATCTTGAAGGAATTCGCTCCATCAATTCCAGAGAAAAACATTTCTTGTTTGACTAGATTGGATCACAACAGGGCCCTGGGGCAAATTTCTGAAAGACTTGGTGTTCAGGTTTCTGATGTGAAGAATGTCATAATCTGGGGTAATCACTCATCCACTCAGTATCCCGATGTTAACCATGCAACTGTTACCACCCCAGCTGGGGAAAAAGCAGTCCGTGAACTTGTAGCCGATGATGCCTGGTACGTTACAAATACTGTAAGTTATGACAAGTAATTTTTTTTAAGATTGTGTTTATTGAAACATTGCTGGAATTTTTCATCATCAAGGCTGAATGGGGAGTTCATTACAACTGTTCAACAACGTGGTGCTGCAATTATCAAAGCTAGAAAGCTTTCGAGTGCACTATCAGCTGCTAGTGCTGCTTGTGACCATATTAGAGATTGGGTTCTTGGAACTCCTGAGGTTGGTTAGGCCTTTGTTTGATTTTTAATTCAGGTCTTGTATGTGTCTCCCAGCTAAGCTAATTGTTTATTTTTGCGTTGCTATTTTAGGGCACCTGGGTGTCAATGGGAGTATATTCTGATGGTTCTTACAATGTTCCAGCTGGACTGATCTATTCATTCCCTGTCACTTGTGCCAATGGGGAATGGAAAATTGTCCAAGGTTAGTTTTTGTCACATAATAGTATATTCAATCTAAACGTGAACACATATTTTTCACTTGTCATTACTATTTTATTTGTCCATATTATGCATCACCATTGTACTGAGACAATATTTACTTGAACAATCTCTTATATGGACGATGATGCTTTCTATGCAACTAAAATTCCGAACCAGTTTGAGTTTCTAGAATGTTTATTCTTGACAGATAACATTGATAAAACTTAAAGTAATTAACTAAGCCGAATCACCTTTAGTTGAATAAAGGCTTTGTTATTTTTGTATTAAATAACGTTTTACACTGCTTAAAACAACCACTTGTTCTAACCTGAATGAATGCATCTGATCCTTGTTTAATTTCTGCAATAATTTACTCAGGACTTCCAATTGACGAGTTCTCGAGGAAGAAGTTGGACTTGACAGGAGAAGAGCTTTCTGAGGAGAAGGCATTGGCTTACTCATGCCTCTCTTAGACACATTGCTTTTTGTGATCTATCCTTGTAGGTTGGGATCATGTTTTGCGCATAGAAGTAGCTTCAATTTTGAATAATTCTCCCAAGACAAAGGAACTACGAGTGCAGAGTGTGCGCTTTTTCGTTGGCATTACGTGTTGTATTGCAACATCTAATCCTTTTAGTTGGATTATGTGCTTTAATTGAAATCGCTTATGAACCAAATTAGAAATAAAATTTTTTATGAAGAATCAAATAAATTCATTGATGTATCACTTAATCAATCAACAGAACCAAAATGAAAAGCTCTTTTATTAGAACAATAAACAAAATCTATAAATTTACGTGAGACATATTTATTTAAGTCTGGTATATTTATCGATAAATTATGATTAATAGAACTAGGATTATGGACGTTATTAATGTTTATGTGGATGGTTACGTGTAAGTATAGAAAATATTATGTCTTAGTTGTTAGCAGCAAGAGGTTATTAAATTTTATGCACGGGTAATGAATAGAATTATATGAAATGTTGTTGTGATTAATAATGTTATTAGTCATTGAAACATATAAGAGTGATTAGCTTTATGTTTTAAGTGGATATCATTAGAATATTAAATAATAAAGAGTCCTACATATAAAGTTGTTTCTTCCCCGAAATAGGTTGTTTGTATAAAGTTGAATAAAAAAAATTAGAATAAAAGAATGTTAAATTAATTCGAATGATAAGTATTTGTCGATATGGAATTGTTACATGGACACATCCTATGTGGAGGCATCTGTAATTCTTTGTGCGTACTTGGAGTGAGTATCTGTTTAAAAGATGAAATTCCTCACTAGATTGTGGATATAAAGGAATATTGTTTTCATCAGATTCAATAACATGGTGAGAGTTATTTTGCTTTGACTCTTTGGGCATATCTAATTTTTCGATTGTTTATTTCCTTGTTGATGTCTTCAAAACATATGTCTTTGTAAAAAAAACTGTGTCTATGTTTGATTTCTTGTTTAGTATGGTTTTTGAGTAGGTTTGATGATTTTGAAGAGGAAGAGGATACGACATTTAGCCTACTTGGGAAGCTAAGTTACTATCTATGCAATGAATCTGAGTTTACAAAACTCTTTTTTTCCCCCTTACTTTTATCTATACGAGTCTTATCTATAACTACCAAGATACTTTACTCTTTAATCTTATTTTAAACGAATTTATCATCAAATTTACTTTTAATGGATAAAAATTCATTTATTTAAAAAAAAATGTTATAATTGAACACAAATGTCATTTCTAAGTGTTGTTATTTGTCAATTTGAGTTGGGAAAGGTACAGAGAATAAGGTGGATCGAGTGATTTTTTAAGCATCCGTGGGTGACAAAATTTACTTTTCAAAGCAGCCAAAAATACCTTGCAAGTTGCAATTATGTACGAAGTTCTTGGTGGACCAATTCAAATTTAATATTTCACATGAGTGAAGTGATGTTCTCAAAGAAAAATCCAAACAAAAAGGACAAGCAGAAATAATAAACAACAAAACACAAGAGGAGTGAAAAAAATTGAATACTCCATTACATAATGTATTGCTATTACAATTTGAATAGCGCTAACCTAATGAAACATTTTTTAACAAAAAATGAGAGTACTGCAGAATATACATAAAACAAAGTCAGTGTTTGCATATTTTTGCCCATTTCTTATGCATATATTATATCATAACATAATAATTTTTTTAACCCTTTAACAATTTCTTTCAATGAATGACTAGCTCTTAATAATATACCCCTGTTCCTTGTAACAGTCAGATTTAATTTGCTAATATACTTATTATTGTTTTAATTTTTTTTTCTACCTGCCAAATTTAATAATACCCTTTGATGAAAAATTGATCAGAAGTCTGGCAATTCTATTGACTCTCCTGATCTGATGAATATGTCATACCAAAAATCCATGCCATCATCAAAGTTTGAACCATTATGGCCAAAACTGTGTTGTTGGAAGGTTTCCAGTGAATTAAATTGGTATTGGTGATGAGGGGGTGGTAGTTCATTCGAAATTGTCCAAGAATTTGATGATGGCATCATCATGGTGGAGCTTTCATCTTCCACTGTTGCCTCTGACCAAAAGCTTTCATCAATTGGAGGCATGGTTATCTCCTCAGACTCTATGTCTTCACTCTTGATCATGGTGCTGTTGTTGTTCATGTTTTTGCTCCCTTCTTCACTGAATGATGAAAAATCACTGGAAGAAGTGCATGCTGATGATGATGTCAGGGTGCTGGAATTGGAATCTGATCGTTTGATTTTTGGATTGGAAAGCCTTTTGGTATCTGAATTCAGCAACTTCTTCTTCAAGTGAGTGTGCCATACATTCTTAATTTCATTGTCTGTTCTTCCTGGTAGTTTTGCTGCTATTGCTGACCACCTGAAAACAATCATTTTTTTTTTTAATAATGTTCTGAGATATGCTGTATCTTTTGCATCACATTCTTGCTTCAGTTTCTAGGTTAAAGTGATTAAGAAAAAAACAAAGTTATTTGCATGTGTGTGTCTAACATAGCATGTGTTAGAAGTTGCATGTGATCTGAAAAGAAATGCCATAATAAGTAATAATAAGTGTCGTGCAAGATAGATATAGGGAGAGAATCCTGATACTCTACGCACTTGTTTACTAGTTTTTAAAATAATGATAATAATAATAATAATAATAATAATTCATGATTATTAGTGATATTAAGCAATATTAAATTACGTGATAAAAAATCAGTTAATGGATCAATCAATCCTCGATTTTCTATCACATTGAATAGTGAATGAACCTAAATCCCTTTTAATTTTATAATCAACATTATTAATGCCGTTTGCCCCACATTAATCTTGATTACGTGTGAATTCGAGCGGTATAAGAAGAAGAAATGCTCAATCGTATTTAAAGAAATGATACTACTTTTAATCCAAAATTTTAAGATCTTTTTTTTATATATTACTTAATTTTCTCATTTTTATTCAATATTGGACTTAGACTCACCATTGAAATCGAAGTTTATGGTTTTTTTTTTATATATCACTTAACTTCCTTATTTTTATTCAATGTACGACTTAGAATCACACTTAAATATCTAACCCCTAAGCATCACTAAGTTAATTAAAAAAAATATATGAATGAGATTAATATGAAGAAATGGACTTACTTATTTCCCAGCAACTCATGCATCTTGATGATGATATCTTCTTCTTCACTTGAGAAATTTCCTCTCTTGATGTCAGGTTTCAAGTAGTTAATCCACCTCAGTCTGCAACTCTTTCCACACCTCAATAGCCCTGAGAAAGAACCCAGAAAAAAAAAATCAATAAATAATCCAAAAATTGTATGTTAATTGTCGATAAAAAAAAAAAAAGAAGTGAATGAAGTACCTGCAAGCTTAGGAAGGGCACGCCAATTTGCATGGCCATGTTTTTGGATGTATGAAATGAGGATTTGATCTTCGTCTTGGGTCCAAGGACCCTTCTTCAATCCCATCTTTTCACAGCAAGGAGCTCTAACCATCTTCAAAACTCTGCAAGGATTGTTGAAGTGTGTGATGGGTATATTTATACATGCTTCCATAATCAGCACGCCACTGTGAATGGTCCAACGCAAAGACCTAAAAAAACCATTTTCATATTCAAACCATTCACGCTTTTGCACCTTCCGCGAAATGGAGGATCTTTCGCTTTCTCTCTCTCTCTCTTTCTCTACACAAAGTGAAAGAAAAAAAAAATTGCATATATTTTCGAAATTCTAAAATTTTCTATAAATATTATTAAAATAGATGTGTATTAAGTCACACATAAGTTAAGGATTGAGATATATGATAGTTTACTCTGCTCAGTAAACACATTTCAAGAATAAATTATTGACAAAAATACATAATAATTTATAATAATAATAATAATATTATCGTAATTTATTTGAGGTCAGAATATTTATCCTGTATATTTTTCATTCTTTGTTTGAATTTAACTATGAAAAGTGAGAGTGGGAAAAAAGAAAGTAAAATTATTTGAATTACAATAATGGAAAGCAGAATATATTTATTTATTACTTTAATTATTTATTCTATTATAGTATAAATAAATAAATATTAACGACACAACAGGCATAACTTATTATATATGTAATATATGTAAAAATTAATAAAATATTTATATATTAATTATTTTTTTGCAAAAAAAGTTTTACATTATTTATTATTTTCTGTGCTTTTTACATTTTTGTACCTCATATTTTTGTGTTTTTCATTTTTTTTTTCTAGTTTACTTTTTCTCCTTGTAAACGAATACACTTCATTTTACATTCTAAAATGGTAATATTTTGATAATTGATGTTGACTTTATTATGCCTGCTTTTATCGGAATTCTTGAAAATATTTTATTTCAGATGGGAAATGTCTTATTTCCAACACTACAAAGTATATTTTATATCAATTAAAAAAATCCCAAATTATATTATAAAAATTAAAGTAATTTTTTACTTTACAAATCCACTTAGGAGTTTTGTAGGATTTAGCTAAGTCATAATTTAGGAGTAATTAAATTTGGTGTTTAAGTGATAGTTTGAAACTTTGAATTACATGTCACATTTCATGGGTTGAATATTATTCCAAACTTCGTCAAGGATAAGAATTTTATGGCTTATAGGGTCTCTGTGTTCGATTGCAAGTGACAGTTGTTGTGCCGATTCATTTCATCATTTAAAAGTCTAAAATATTACATCTACTTTAGTAGAAAATATATAATACAAACATATCATGGTAGCTTTTGTATATAGTAAATTTTTAGACTTTAATTGACTTCAACTATTTTCATAAAAGTTTTAATATTCTTAATTAATTAATTAAAAGTCATGATTAGGAGATAAGATGAATTATTATAAAAATTAATAAATTCATCTCATATTGTTACTTAATAATTAATGCCATTATGATTTTTTTTATGTGCAAGAGAATAATAATGAAAATACCTTCTATGAGTAATTTTTTGCTTTAACTTTTAAATCATTATTAATTAATTTTGAACATCGTATTTTTTTTGGATATAATAAGTAAAATGATATTATTAAAAACTCATTATTTATTTGAAGTTGAACTCAAGATTTTCTTTTCATATTGAGGCTTCAAAGTTCACAGAGTTTCAAAACTAGCCATTGATAATGTTACTAAATTGTACCACACATTAATGTTTTATGAGGAACCTTTTAGACAAGAGAATGTAATATAATTTAAACATTTATCTTAAAAGAATATTTAATTTACTTTTTATATTACTCTTTTGAAATTAGACTTACACTATATATTAACACTTACACGAACTAAACTTTCACTGCAAGAATTTATTTATGTAACTACTAATATTTACCTACGAATTTATATTTATATATAAACGTGTTTCTACTAATTTATTCATAAACAAGTATACATTATTTTTTCAACTAAATATCCATATAAATAATTAGTAGACAAAAAAAAATAATTAGTTGCTTAATAGACTACATCATTTCTTATATATGATTGACTTTATATAGTTTTAAAACTAAATTTACCATGTACTACTAAAAATACTTCCATAATGCAGAAAGGTGATTATTATAGTTTTTTCTTCTCAACTAAAAATATTATATGAGAGTGTTTAGGAGTAATGACATGCACTAGTGCAAAAATATTGTTTGAAAACATGATATTGATATAATTATAAAGACTGTCGTTGAAAGTGGATAAATTTTATAAGTAAGGTAAAATTATCATTTATTACAAAATAATCGTGATTTATATAAAAAAATATATATACAAATAAAAATAGGTATGAAAAACAAATAATATGCTAAATCAATAAGTTGAATAAGGACACTCTATAAAATTCTAATATTAGTATCATTTATACATAATTCAGGATTAACTTTAGTTTAATAGTCTATTTTTCCAACTTTTGACCTTTTTCATACTTATTTAGAATTTATTTTTTATATTTTGTATAATATATATTCAATAAGGTGGAATTAAAAACAATTCCCATTATAATTAAAAATATTTTATCTTGATTATAAATGACATTGAATATATATTATTTATTGTGAACTATGCAACCATTATGATATATACAAGTTGTTAAATTACTTTAAAACAATAAAAACATTAAAAGAATTAGAAACGATGATTATTTTTATAATAATTGTCATGATTTGTACACATATACAATGATTTTCATCATAACTATATATAAAGATACAAAATAGTGAAGATTGACACATTCATGCATACTTAAACGAGTAATTATGCTCACTTAATTAAACATCCCATAAGAGGCTCAGATAATCACTATAAGCACACATGCTCTTCATTTCAACCCTAAAGAGTTACTATACTCACATGAACAAATGATTCTTAATAAGAATAATGTGTGCGAGCCAATTTAAATACACTTAGAATATCTAATCACTTTTATGTTTGCTTAATTGAGATATATTAACTTGGTTAAACAAATTTAATTGTTATTAAGATGATTAAACTATATTCATGTACTAATATCATTCTTCTTAAATCTAATTGTTATTGTTGTTCTTCTATACCTAATCAATCAATTGTTTTGAAAAATTCCATATGATTTTTTTAATAAAAAACAAAATTACAAAAAAAACTATTTAAACCTAATATTTTTTATATAATTAAAGAACAGACCCTGGACAGAATCATTCAGCTTTTGTGATGATGAACTGTTGAATGTTTTGCTTTATCCATGCATGAGACAGAAACGACAGGCTTGCACTCTCAGATATTAAGCCAATTTTGAACTCACGTGCCTTCATTTCTGCTTCCACCATTACAACTTGCCCATTTGCATTTTGCAGTCTCTTTCAGACCAAATCCTTCACAAACATTTAAAATTAAGATGAACAAATAGAAAATCTCATTATTCTTCAATATGAGAAGCTATTTTGTAGTTTTCTGCCATCAATAGTACTTTGATGACCTTGTATTGGACATGCATTAATTAATATTATTTTTTACCCACCTTTTAGAATTGCATCAACTTATAGACTTAGTATAATCTGGTTTCCTTGCAACTTTGAATAGTTTAGAATTCATTTTTAACCTTATTCAGAATAATATTGATAGGGAAGTTTATACTAACATGAACTATGATCATGGATATAATATGTTATACAAGAAAGGAATTTAAAACTTAATAAACAACAATACAAAGTGAGCAACTATAAACACGGTTTTTTTATTATATTTAAAAAGTGTGAATTTGAATTTTATATTAATTAAAAATAAGAAAATTGAGAAATATGTAAGAAAAAAATTATAAATTAATTATTTTAAAGTTTTGATTTAAAAGTAACATTATAATCTTTCATGAGTCATTAATACACTAATCTCACCAAATGTACATAGTTTAATTTTAGTTTAAATATGGCATGTTGGATGTCTTTTTACTTAATTAAAAATTGAATATATTTTTAGTCTCTTTGAAACAAGTCAATTTTTATTTTAACGTTTACAGAATATCTCTTAAATTTTTATTTTTCATCTCTCAAAAGTGATGTAATCGTTTTTTTTTTTTTTTTTATTTCTATGATTACGCGACTTTGTTAATTGCTTATATATTTAATAGAAAATCATCGTACTATTCCAAACAAAACACATCAGTATTTGTAATACTATATTAATATTTCACACTTCTAATTTTTTTAATCTCTAAAATGAGTAGTGTTGTTTATTACCTTAAAATAATGTTTTCTAGGACCAAAATCAAAGTTTATTTATTGTATAGAGATTAAAAATAGTAGTTACAAATTTCAGAAAGATAAAAAGATTTATAAAAAATAAAATCATACTCCACCTATTTTATAAATAATATTTAAATCCATTAACAAAAGAATAATCTCCAATTGTAATAAGAATGCGTTTTGAATTTTTTGCATAACATAAGTATTTGTATTTTATATAAATCGTGAAACAACTTATATTAATATATCTATACATAATGTTTAGTTTATTTTAATAAAATCTTGAAGATAATTTATGAAAATAACTTATTTATTTAAAAAAAAATTAACCATATTGAACATAAAATTTTAATACGTAAATGATTACATGATAAATTCTTATTTTATAGACACTTAAAATTAATTTGTTTATTTAACACTTATGTAGCTTTTAACTATAGATCTTGAACATTAATTAAGCCAAACTATGTAAATTGTATCCTAGTTTGATGACTATCCTTGCATTAAAAACCAAGAAAAAGTGAAAAGTTATTGCCGTTATTGTGGAAATTTTTTGCTGTTTTTTTTTTTCAACATGGGATTGGATCTTGTTGAGCTAGTAGCAAGAAACGCAATGGGTTTTAAGCTAATTTTCTTTTTATAATAAAAGTGGTTGGAAAGAGATCCAATAATTATTAATAGAATAATATATAATGGCATGTTGAGAGTGTCATCAGAAATTTGCTTAAAGATTTATTATGCGTGAATTATTATTTTATGCAGTAACTCTTACATATATGCGAAAAAGAAAAAAATTGTGCTACTTTAATAAATAATATGACAATATGCTAGTTGGATTAAAAAATTCCTAATTTAACACTTTGAAATCAATGACTTGATATGAACTTTGATTTTATTTTTTTTTGTGTGTGTACAAAGTGTTTCTTTTAGATAAAACAGGTCTTAGTAATTTTATATTCATAGATGATTTTGGTTCTTGTAATAATTTTAATAATAGGTAAATTTCATCTTTCATTCTATTATACGATTACGGAAATAATAGTTTTCAAAGTATAACACATTTTCTTAAAAATAATGGTATTTGAAAAATTATCACTAAGAAAAAATTATTTAGAGATTAATTTTTAACTATCAAATAAGATAGTTGCTAATTATAATCAAAATAATCATTAAATTAAGTTTTGGTTGCTAAATAATTATAAAATAAAAATAATGATTGAATTTAGTGACCAAATAAGTAAAGATAATTAGTATCTAACATTAACTACCAATTGATCTCTAAATAGTTTTTTAGTGTATAAAAACAAAATTATATTTGGGATTTAGATATCTTTTAATTTTTTTAATGTATGGGATATTAATTTTCATAGACAAAATGTTATTGATCGAAATAGAAGGGATACTTCAAAATAATAGAGACATTGTTATATTTTTTAAAAGAAATCTTCTTAAAATTGAAAAAAATATAAATTATAAAATAAGTTAAAACAAGATTGTATTTTTTTACTAATAGTAGTAGTTTCTATGGGTATAGGTTTATAATTTTTCATATTTAGAGTAATGGAAGATTAAACATGGATTGATGCAAAATTTGATTGGCACAAATTTTACGTACACAAAATATTACAACATCCTTTGTACGTATCTTCTGAAAGGATAAAAGATTGGGGATAAATTAGAAAAAGGCAGAATAATGACTTATTATATTTATAGCCCTCGTACTTTAACTTTTACATAATGTTTATAAAATTTTTAGTTATTCACATTTAGGTTTTACAATTTCTTAACTTTTAAAATTAAGTATCTTGTGTCGAATATCATTAAAACAATAATGTACCAAAAAAAAAATCGCATTCAATAGTTATTATAGTAAAAGTTAGAATAACCAAAACCTATTGAAGTTGAACGTATATAGTATTGATTTGTATACATTGACACCGGAAAAAATATTTCAATAAAAATGAAAAAGTTAGCTTCAAAATCTATTCATTTTAATTAAATTATTTACATTTCATTTATGAAACTTTGTATATCAATGATTTTTTGTTATATTTTTTTTTATCAAGATTTAATTTTAATAATTAGATATTATAAGAGTTAAATCTTATTTATTATATTAATAATATTAAAATCACGTATAAACTAAAATATAAATATGGTGATGAAGAAAACAACTAAATCCAAAATAACTTTTAATAATGATGTCAAACCCGATTTCCTAATCTGATCGTCTTTTATGTGGTGGTACATGACGGCTTAGTCAAATCAAAATTCCCAAAGAAGAAATTCAATTTTTCATTGGACACTCACTACAACATTTGAAGAGAGAAAAATGTTTTTTTTAAGTAAATAATATCAGTCTTAAATATATTTTTATTATATAGTTTTTTATGTAAAAAACCTATATAAATATGATCAAGGGATGCATCAATTTTAAACAAAGAAAAAGTAAGATTAAAAGAGTATAATATGTACACGTACAATATTATAACGTATTTATATTATTTCGAACATAAATACTGTATAACCATAGATCCTTATCCTCTAATGAACAAAACCTACTTAATCTCGTAAAAGATATAAATAATGTACTCATATCACTCTGGTATAGTTTTGTTGCACTTTAGATAAAACATTATCTCCATATAAATGAACAAAATCTTCAAATGTTATTCATCTTAAATATTTATTTTTCTAGTTCTTATTTTGGTCACCATATATTTATTCATGATTTCCATTTGATTATAAATATGAGAAACATTTACCTAATTTTCCTGTCATTTGAATCTATCTAATCTTTATTCACTCCTGATATATAACAAATCAATGAAAATGTATTCATCTATTAAATTGTCCATATCTAAAAAGACTCTATCTTAAATATATGCGTGAGATTTTCTCTTAAAAATTTTGTAGTGCCTAACAACCCTCTTATATAAACTAATCTAAAACATGAAAGAAATAATTGTCATATATAATATAGTTCTCAAACCTAACATGTATTTATATATATGTATTTAAATTTATAAAAGTGAAGTTGTATATCATATTAATATGATTTTTAGTATAGAAGGAAGTCAAATTTGATTTAAATAATTTTGATTAATATTAATAAAATAATGGTCGCGTTTGAATTTAGTGAGTATGAATATAAATAACATTTAATTTTTTAAATTAATTACACATAAAAATGAATATTTACATGTTTATATTATTTTCGGTTTAAATTTTATACTCTTTTTCTCATTTACTTTTTTTTTAATTATGTAATTATAATTTCTTTTCCATTTGATTTTATTTTTATTATAACTATTATAATAATTTTACATTTTATTATATGGATTATAAAAGTTAATGGTTTTATTATGATTATTATATATTTTATTATATATGTATTTTTATTTAGTAATATTCCATGAGATATGATTGGTTGTATTAGGTAGGTATTAATTTTATTAGTGGATCTTAAACAGACTTATAAGAGAATACACTATATATAAATATGAATCCTTGAATTAAGGAGGATATTAAAAAAATAAAAAATATATATATGAGTGTATTAATTTATCACCTTTTATTTTATTTTGTTCTTTTTGCCTTTTTCTATTCTTTCATTATCTTTTATCTCTCAATATTTTGTTTCTTTCTTCTTTCCTTATATCTTTTACTCATTCAAGAGTATTTTCTTTTTTTTTTTTGTTGTTGTTAAACTTCTCTCTTGATTTTGTTTTCGTACTATTTTTTTTCTCTCAAAATGCTAGATTGTATACAGTTAAAAATAATTGGTACTGTGATACTCTCTTAACAAAAAGGTTTGAAAATAATATATTTCTTGTAAGTGATATTAATTATATTATAATAAAGATTAGGTAAATTAAGTTATATTCAGTACTACTTGAATTGTTATACTTTTAAATAAAAAGAATTACAATTTAACTATTAAACTTAATCACAATCTAATTTTGACATTTTGACCGTTATATTTTTAAATAAAAAGTTACCATCTTATTATTAATTATAATTTTTTTCTAATAATAATTCCTATATTATTGAATTGATAACTATATTACTTATAACTTCATAATACACTAACATCACAAGTACTCTTCATCCATAAATTATGAAAGGAATAACATGAATATCATTACATAAACAAACAAACAAAATCTTTATTGAGTAACTCTATCTTTTAGTAGGAACAAGTTAACAAATTTTAGACTTTACTTACAAAACTTTATATCAGGATTGATGACTCGTTAGACATCACATGATTTATTTATTTATACTTAAAACTCATATATAGAAATATTGTATATGTAATGGAGTCTTATATAAAGGCTAAAGATATATACAATTTTCTAATAACTTTAAATTAAAACATATATCATTATTTAAAATTGACCAAGTTCGAATCCAATTAACTGAGTATTTTTTTTTTAATTTATAGTAATCAAAATTTTATTTTAAGAATAAAACTCTCTAAAAAACCATTTTCATGTTAATAAAAAGTTATAATAAACAAAAGAGAGGACTATAATGAATTTTGACCGCTGACCAAAAAAAGAATAATAATGAATTTTGACCATTTTTCCAACATCTGTAAACAATACTAAAAACAGATTTCATGTTTTTTTATTTATTTTTTTATTTCTCCAAAAGATAATGTTCCGTGAAACAGTTAATTAATCTCTGTCGTTAGTTTTTATTTATTTATTTAATTTTAAGTGCATGCATCTTGGAATGCTCATAAAATATATTTAAAGAATTCTTAATTTAGACGACCACGTGTATTTGAAAAACAATTAATTTTATAAAGTCATTATAAATAAATGTTAGCATGTCTGCTACATAATTTGGAAACTATCCAACAATATTTAAACCTGAAGCTATATAAGTATGCACATTACAAGACAAGGCACATAAGAATAATTTATATGCTAAAAATAAATAAGCCTTCAAACAAAAATTAACAAAAAATGTGTTTGATTTGCTCCTTTTTTATGTGCATGCATGTAGACTTCCGAAACGTGCAATCAAGACTTCGTCATACAATGGATTTTTCCATGAAGCAAGAGTTCTACCCATCATTTTCAATCTCTATCTATCTATCAATATATAATATAATATGATTCAATAATTTTTTTAATAAAAAATAACTTCTAATAATAATTATTTACTAAAACTATTAAATTCAAAAAGAAATGATCAAATAAAATAAAGATAGGGAATAGCTCTTTCAGGGAGTATCAAAAGTCTAATTCCTATGTGTGACTAGGCTTTGTTCTGGTTTACGAAAAATATTTTTAGGAATTTTTGTATAAGTTTTCTAAGCTGAAAGAGTAATGTATTAATTTTAGTAAACTTTTTAATTTATTGTCATATTAAATGTTTTGACAAGGGTAACATGTGTTTTTTTTGTCATTAAATTTAGTTAATTCATTGAAAAAGTTAAATTTTCTTTCTCCTTAGCATGTTTTGGTGAAAATTTTGGTCCAAAACCATTTCCAAAAAAAAAAAAAAAACGTTTTATGTTACTTTTAAACAAAAAAATGAGAAACATATTTTGCTACTGTTCGTCCTTTGCTTCACAATCTTGAACTCCTAATCTTTGCTGCAGTATAGAATCTTGCTACTGTCTCAATCTACACCCTTCAATTTTTGAATTTATACATAAAACAATCATAAAATGTTTTATTATTATTTAAATAATGTTTTTAAAGAAATTTATTATAATTGTATACCTTATTGATATAATTACTGTGATATTCAGCTTCATGCAGCAAATGCTATTAGAAGAGAATACTAATTTAACCCTTTCTTCTACAGTCTTCAACAATCATAATTAGGTTTGATTTTTCAACTACTCACCTGAGACTAATTCTTGGAAAAGAGGCAAGAACATGGGCCTGCAAGAACAAAATTGAGTTTGTTAATAGCACTTTTCAAAGATATTATTGCAAGTTTAATCTACTTCTGTCTCCTGCAATTGATATTTGGAATTTCCTCGAAGAAAGTTTCATCCAAAACATTGACCCAGCATTTTTCTACGTCGTTGCTGGTTGACGGCACACTCTCACCTAGTCAATATTTCACCAGGTTTAAGGTATTCTAAACGAATTAATGCATTTTTAGAAAATAATTATCAAAATAACATTCTTATTCACTTGGATAGTTATGTCACTATAACATTATTGTGAAGAAGTGATGAGTTTAAATTTGTAAAAAGTGAAATTGTTTGATATGATTTTTAGTATAAATGGAAAAGTCGTATTTGATTTATATAATTTTGATTAATATTAATAAAATAATGGTGGTGTTTGAATTTAGTGAGTATGAATATAAATAACATTTAATTTTTAAATTAATTACACATAAAAATCAATATTTACATATTTATATTATTTTCGGTTTAAATTTATACTCTTTTCTCAATTACTTTTTTTTTTTAATTATGTAATTATAATTTCTTTTCCATTTGATTTTATTTTTATTATAACTATTATAATACTTTTACATTTTTTTATATGTATTTATAAAATTTTTAATTATTCGGTAAATATTTTAATTTATATAATTTAAAATATAGTTTCAAATTAATTATAACATGTATTATGGGGTGCAAGAAGAAAGTAG
>Ga0099824_1005972_pt1 | contig 16919 bp, 12 predicted proteins | sample SiratrowhiteBW_FD_76837 | JGI IMG/M metagenome (GOLD analysis project Ga0099824, IMG submission 76837) | Root nodule microbial communities of legume samples collected from California, USA - Siratro white BW | ecosystem: Host-associated > Plants > Roots > Nodule | place: USA: California... | reverse complement strand
CAAAAAAAAAAAAAAAATAAACAAAAGAATTGGGCAATGTTCCAACTAAATAACAAAGTATATAGAAATAAACAATGAAATGCAATAATAGTAGATGAAAATACAATATACAAAAAATTGGTCAATGATCCAAATAAACAAAACACAACATGTAAAAACGATAAAATGGACGAAAGCAAGACATCAAGATTGCAAATATTCAAAACATATTAAATTAAAATAAAAATCCAACAAATCCAACAAATAACAGTAAAAAAATTGGTCAATGTAAGATTGCATATATTGATTAAATTAAAATAAATCCAACAAATGTGAAAAGGTGGATCATGCTGATTTAACAAAGCAACAAAATATAGTAATGGTAGATAAATTAAAAGAAGCAACAAATAGTCATTCCTCCATGGTGACATTTTAAACCAAATAATAGTGGATGAAATATGTCAAAGGATCACAATTCCTCTAACTAAGAAAACATAGATTCCAAACTTTACAAAACACATTAAAAGTTCAATACCTTACCTAATATTTTGAAAACTTCAAGTCATTAATAAACATATGTTGTAAAATGCAAATAATAGTGGATGAAAAATCTTAAAGTATCACTATATACAAAGCACACATTTAGTAAAATTGATGTCAAAAAAGTGAAAAACCATATAGAAAATAATAGAAAAGAATCACAATTGTTAAAAAAAATAATATACAAAAAAATTGGTCAATGTTCCAAATAAATAACACGATATATAGAAATAAACAATGAAATGTAGTATGATTCCAGATATTACAAAAACATTAAACTAAAATAAAAATCCAACAAACAACAATAAAAGATTTGTCAATGTAAAATTGAAGTTACTGATTAAATTAAAATAAATCCAACAAATATGCAAAAATTGATCTTGTTCATATGACAGTGGATAAATTAAAGAACCAATAGACCACCATTTTGTAAAATTGATGTTAAAAGAATGAAAAGCCATATAGAATAGAATAAAAAAGAAACACAATTGGTCAATCAAAGAACAAAACACACAAAACAACACATTGTAATGATTACGGTGTTGTAAAAGTTCTGAAGTTTTCAGTGATACTTAGAACAATGATTTAATGATACTAAGATTTAACTTTTGGATGATGTTATCGTGAAAACAATTTCTTTTAACTCTATAATATTTGTCAGTGTTCTAAATAAATAATACAATATACAGAAACAATGAAGTGTAGTAATAGTGGATAAATTAAAGAAACAACATATAATCATTCTTCCTCAAATCATGTTACATTTTCAACCCAGAAAATGTAATAATAGTAGATGAAAAAACTAAATAAAAATGTAAAAAAAAAAATAGAAAAGGATTACAATTGTTCCAACAAAGAAAACGATATAAAAAAAATAAATGGAAAAAAGCAAGCACATCACAATTCATATATTATTATAACAGACATTAAAAGAATTCAACAAACAACACAATGTTGTAATAGTTATGAAGTTTTGGATGATGCTTGTAGTGATTTAATGGGTTTGGATGATGTTATCGTTAATATAATCTGTTTTAAGTGTAAAAGATTGGTCAATATTAAAAAAAAAAATAACACAGTACATAGAAACAATAAAATCCAGTAATAATAGATAAATTAAAGAAGCAATAAAGCATGATACTACATAGCATGATTATGTAATTTCAAATGGTAGAAAATTATAGTCACAATACTCCAGTAGCCAAGCAATTTTGTAGAAAAAAGAAAATGAGTGAGGACATAAAAGTTCCTTCTTTTGGCCAATAAAAGTCATAATAAGAATAACATAAACAAATTTTAAATTGTACTTCAAGCCATAAATAACACCACATTGAGAAAAAACGTATGTTTTAAAAGTTAAAATTCAAGATTTAAAATTGTAATGAATATGAGGTTCAGATCTTACTCATAGAAAGTGTTGTAAAAGACATAAGCTATTGCACTCTTAACCTTATGTTCACATTCAAAGAACTCTAATCACAATTATGTGTGATACAAGTGAAAGGAAGTGAGAAACCATTCATCTATAATAAATTAGAAAATATTTATAAACTTATATTTTATTGTAATGCTTTTATGATATTTTAAAGTTAAAGAGATGACAAGTTGTTTATATATATATATATATATATATAAATTTACATAGGGAAATAAAATTATAGAATCCTTTTTTAAAAACTCATATTAGAAGGAAAGTTCATAAATTATATTTAAAAAATATTTTAATATTAGAGTATTTAATTTTTATTCATATAAATAAAAATTAATATAAAATATAAATTATTATTATTTAATTTTAATAAAATATAACCCAAATAATAATTATAGTGACGTAATTATTATTTAGGTTATATTTTAACTTGGATAAAATTTACTTTTTTATATATAAATTTATTAATACCATAGTATTTATTAAGAATCATATTGGTATAATTTTGTCCTCCATGTATATATAATTTTTAAATTATAATTATATAAAAAAGTCTTAATTAAGAAATAATTTGGATGGAGTAAAAAAAAACTATTCATTCGTATTTTTCATTTATGAATATTCATATTTTATTTCACTTAACAATTTATTTGTAAAGCAAACATCTTATTTCATATTTCATCAAGTGAAATGCATTTGTTACATTTTTAGATGTGTCTCAAATCCTTTTATAAATACGTCTAATAATTAAAAGGTGCACTGTTCAACAACATTACAATTATTATTACAACAGGGGCGCTGAAATAATTCAACTACGAAACGTGAAACTTCGAAACGAAACGATTCGTAGCCTTGAAACCAAACTTGAAGAAAAACAGAGAGAGGTCGCTTCATCGTCATCCTCTCTTCTTTTGAGAAAGCAAAAAAGAAAAAGAAAAATTACTCTAAATTAATCGGAACCCATTCAGCGTCTCCAAGTGTTTCAAATCAAATTTCATCGTTAACCCGATTCTCAAATTTCCCCGATGATTTACCAGCGCGCTAAATTTCCTATGTAAAACGAAATATGATTTAATCTTTCACGCAATCTCTGCGGTAATCACATCAATCTTGCGTTTTTATCTAACCTGGGGCGGTTCGGAATTTGGGTTCGAAGAAAGCTTTGATTTTGGGTTGTGGGTATTGAGATTGGGATTAGAAGCTGAAAATGAGTAATCAGAAGAAGAGAAATTTCCAGATAGAGGCGTTTAAGCACCGCGTGGTGATGGATCCCAAATACGCCGACAAGACGTGGAAGATTCTGGAACATGCGATTCACGAGATTTACAACCACAACGCTAGTGGTCTCAGTTTTGAAGAGCTTTACAGGTTCCCCCTTTTTCATTTTTCTTACGATTACTTTAGTATTTGGTTCTTTAAGAAACCCTGTTTACGCGTGATAAGCATCTGTTTGGTTGTGTGCTATTAATTATGAAGTTGTCTTATCTTGATCTGAATAAGGTTTGGAGTTCATCTCGTGATTAGGATGTGCAATATGATACGGGGTAACAACTTGTAGGATTTGAGGTGTTTGGATTGTTCAAGTGGGAGAGTACGAGAGCAAATCCTATCATGTTTTTTGGGTTTGCTTTTGCTTTTCATGGGGTTATCGAAAGTCGATTTGCAGCACAATCTTTTGGTGTTGGGGATCAGCAGCTATATATGACTGGTGTTGCAATTAATTGTTCGTGTAGTTCATCCTTTTATTTTGTGTCATGAAGCCATTACATAATTATCAATCTTTTGGTGTTGGGGATCGGCAGCTATGCCCCGCTTTTCCATCATTGGTTTAAGCACTGAATGAGAACAGGGAGACAAATTTGGATTAGTTGATCAATAATTTTTGGCTACGGCCCAGGAGCAGATGAAGAAACAGGTAAACAAGTGTATGAGGTTTGTACATTGGAAGAAGGTGGGTAGATTTAAAGGCTAGCCCATACTGATGGCGTTCTCTAGCTAAGTGCAGAATTAGATACTTAGCCTCTGGTCTTATGATTAATTTCAGGTGCTGGATATGGTGGGATTATAGGCTCTGCCTGCCTGAACAGTGGTAGATCTAACCCCAGCTTGAGGTTATTCTTTCTCTGTTACAACAAGCTAGATTAGGAAGTTTTGGCTCAATTGTCAAAATCTTAGAAGAATAGGGCAAAACTGTACGTGTTCTCCAGCTGGAGAATTAATAAAGATACAATTTAATTACCAGTTTTTCAAGCTGATATCTAAATTTCCATTCATACATTAACCACACAATAGATTACTCTAATTAAGAGAATAACATTTACAAGCATATAATTTTCCATTTGTCGTTAATTTTGTTGACTTGCCCCTCAAATTAATATTTCCTCCGAGAAAAACTCAATATTCTGTAGTAAAGCATCTGTTCATAGGGGATCCTGCCAATCAACAATACCCAGAGATTTGGATATTTCCTTTATCTTGATATAGCAAACCTTGTCCTAGAGCTTTTTTGAGGTGCCTTAGGATCAGTGTTATTAAACCGCAGTTATGGTGTGGCTTTACAGCCTGCCACCTCCAGATGGCGGTGGTGGTTTCGCATGGCAGCCCATGGCTGCCCATGATGGCCGCTTTTTGCATCACGGGATGGTAACGTGGATCTTAAATGGCAGAAAAGGCAGCAGTGCAGTGGAGTGGAGGTGCAGCGGCTGTTCTGTCTTAGTTCTCCCATGGGCATGAAGGTGGCGACAACCTTAATTTACAACATTAGCTTTTAAAGTGAATTGAGCTTACCGGCCCAACTAATTTAATCTAGCTGCCAGCTTTAATTTTTTTTTCTGTGACTTGAGCCTTACCCGACTAACCTAATTATTCTGCCAACTTTAATTTAACCTAACAATAGCAACTGTAACCCTATTCCTAATACTGGTAACTTTAATCTTTTAAGTGACTTAGGCCTTACTTGACCCAACTTAATGTGCACAAGATTCTTCATCTCTTTTGCCACCGTCACTGTGCCGCCGACCGCCACCGCCCACTATTATTATGATATTTATTTTTTGTTTTGTTTTTATTTTAAGTTTTGAACTTGAAATTTGTGGTGTTTTGATTTGATATTATTGTGATTTGAATTTCTAGACATGATATTATTATCAATTATGATTATCTCTTTCATTATTTTTGCATTATAATTATATTTCTATATTTTTTTAAGTCTTTATATGTATATATTGTATCTTTTTGACTCTAATGCTTCTTCCATAATCCGTCATGGTTTCCGTTATAAAGTTATGAAGGGTTTTTGGATTCCCTGATATTTTCCGTTATCTGATGTCAATACATTGCTTAGCATATGAATGATAGCATTTCAAGGAGCCTGCATGAACTGAATGACAACAACAACTGCAAAAGACATATAAGTTCTAGTAATAGTAAGATAAACAAGTTTCCCAACTAGTGTTCTATATATTTTGGGATCAGAGAAAGATTCATCTTGGTTTGCAATTAATTTATTTATTTGGGTCCACAGCAATGTTGTAAAACTCGTAACTCGTAACAGGATCGAATAGGGGGATAAACAGTCGTAGCTCGAGGATCGTAACTCGACTCGTAAGAGTTATTAGTATATGAAAAGTTATGTTCATAAACATGTGTATCCATGAAAAACAATAAAAATAACTTATACACAACTAAAAATAGTTTTATAATTCATTCATAAAATGTTCATGCATAAAATAATAAATCCATAATTATTCAATACAAACAAATTATCCAAGGAAATCCTTCATATTAAACTTAGGATAATCATCTTCCTCTCCCATATTATCCTCATTTTCATTTAGGTCATCTCTATGGTCTTCATCATTTTTAGCAATTGGAGGAACCTCCAAATCATCTATAGGTGTAGTAACACCACCCCTACTACAAGCTTCTTCAACTTCATTTTCTCCAACTTCAATTAAGATGTCTTCACCTAAAGCATTTAAATTTGAATTTGTTTCAATGTCTTCCATAGTCCATTCATCCTCAGAAGCAAGATCATCACTAACTTCCTTTTGCTTTTGCAATCTTGAATTAGCCATCACAAATACCACATCATTCATGGTATTTTGGAGTAAGCGATTTCTTTTCTTGGCGTGGACCTAAATAATTATAAAATTAATTAACACATCTAAAAAATAATTGTAAAATGAAGTTCATATCATAAATTAAAAGTCTTACCCTCTCAAAAGCACTCCAATTATGCTCATAATTGGATGAACTACAAGTCAAACTCAATATTCTAATTGCAAACCTTTGTAACTCTAGATGTTCATTACCATACGATTCCCACCATTGTGTTGGAGTTTTGGTTTTGAGTGCTTGTTGAGCTATTAGACTACCAAAAAATCCATATTTGCTCTTGAAACTCTCAATCTGCTAATAAATCTTACTCATCTCATCAATGTCTCCCACCAACCTCCAAGCAATCATACATTCCACGTTTCACCTCATAATCAACTTTATACTCAGGATCATAGTGTAACATGAGATTAAAGTAATTGCCTGCAACATGTAACGGCCTATGCAATTGATTGTCCCATCTTCTATCAATGATTTCCGAAAGAGGAGTGTAGCTAAATAATATAAAAACAAATAACTTAATCTCTAAACAAAGTATATGTTTCTAAGAAAAAAACAAATTAGGAAACCAAATATAAGTGAAAGGTAATTAATTATTATTACCTTTTACTAACTCTATTGAAGGGACTTTGTATCTTTTCTTTAGCAAGATCTATTTCTTCATATATAAATCGCATGGCTGGTTTCTCATCTGAATCGACCATGCGCAAGACCTTAATTAGGGGCATAGCACCCCTCAAGCAATTCAAGATATTTTTCCAAAATTTCTTATCCAATATCAAACTCTCCACAAACCCTCCATTTCTAGTCTTGACAAATTGACTAGATTGCCACTCCTCGGATGTGAACATCCTAATAAGTGATCCTTTGTTATCATTCAAGCATCCCAAACTCAAATAAGAAGTGGCAAAGCGAGTAAGTGCTGGTCTAATCAAATCTGTCCCTTTAGTATACTTGTTTAGGGTTTAAGGTTTAGAATTTAGGGTTTAGTTCTTGAATAAATGTAAGTTGTGATTTTCTTACCATTGGCTATTGTGTCATGGTGAAGTGGTATTTTCTTCTCAAAATCTTCTAACATTAAATCAATACAGTGGGCTGCACAAGGTGTCCAATATAATTTTTTTCTCTTTTGCATCAACAATTCTCCTACTGTCTTATAATTTGCAGCATTATCAGTTACAACTTAGATGACATTCTCTTCTCCAACCTCTTCAACAACATCATCCATCATCCTGAAAATTTTTTCAGCTGTCTTGCATATGTCAGAAGCATCGATAGACTTAAAAAAAAAAACAGTTCCTTTTGGACTATTCACTAGAAAATTAAGTATAGTCCTTCTCCTCTTATTTGTTCATCCGTCTGTCATTATTGTGCACCTATTCTTCTTCCAATATAGTTTATGTTCTTCTAAAACTAAACTTGTCTTTTCAACCTGTTGCTTCAAATATTTCACTCTAATATCATGGTATGATGGTGGTTTAAATCCAGGACTATGTTTAGCAACCAACTCAAGCATCCTCATGAACTCTTCACTCTTTGCTAGCATTATTGTAGAAAAACAGAGCAATTTCTTGGCATGCTTCCTTCCTTTCACTTTTCTTGAAGATCGAATTAATAGTAGTTTGAGTGCCCCTCCTCTTGAAAATACTTGATGATCCCTCACTTTCTTCTTGACAGAATCTTTTTCTAGGATTCTCTTCTGAATCACCCATAGTGCTCTCACATAAAGATTCTTTAGCTATTGATTTTTTAATCAAATTTTGTTGCAGCACAAAAACCATATCCAACATAATCTTTTTAACATCTTCAGGAACTGCTATGCATGCTCCAACATCTTTTGAAGTTCCTGCTAGATGATGTTTCAGTCTATAGATTCCTCCTGTTAACCTTCTCACAGGATTTACACTTGACATTTCTTGCTTTCCCATCAATAGAAATATAATGAGTCCGTGCTGGATTAGTTCTTCCACTTCCTTTTCCGTTTGTTGCCATTCTAACTTTAAATATAAATATAATTATATATTAAATATGGTATGACAACATCTAACGAAAAAAATATATGGTAAATTGAACACACTGGTAACAAACATGGCACAGCAAGCAGCGGCAGCAGGCAATGACTAATGGGAATCAAGTTTTGTTTTAGTGGTTCGTTCGTTAGATAATGAAAGGAGAGAAAACTCAGAGAATGGTGGGAATGAAAGTTACTGTTTGATAATGAAGGAGTAATAATGCGGAGTGGGAATGAAATTTATTGTTTAATAACGAAGGAGATAATGGGGAGCAGGAATGAAATGTACTGTTTAATAAGGAAGGAGATGGTGTTAATTTTTGGCGCGGTTACTTTTTAATAACCCTAAATGAAAGGGTTTTTTATGTTGGGCCTGAGCCTTTAGAAAAGAGAAAAGAGGTCTGCTGTTTTTTAAGTGAAGGAAACCAAATTTGCAAGCACAGTCGTCATCGAACGAGCGACGACAATGACGCTGAGCAAGCGGCGACCGTGACCAGCGACGTCGACGGAGCGGCGATCGAAAAAACGTCAGCAAACAGCGACCGCAAGCGACACGAGCGAGTGATTCGGAACGACGAGCGATCCTCCATTCTAGCTAGCCGGTGCGGTGACTCGTTCCGATCCGCACAACGAACGAGTTTCCTTCCGCGTCACGTCGTTGTTCCCTCAAAACTCGTCGACTTGTATGAGTATGCGAGTATACTCGCGATTTTAACAACATTGGTCCATAGGATTATCCACTAGTCTACGAGCAATCATACTTGTCTCTTAGGATATCTAGATTATATTTCCTTTAAGAGATTACAACACCTTCTTTTGACTCAGATACTTCAATACCCAAGAAATATTTGAGACTTTCAAGATCCTTGGTTTGAAAATGTTTTAGCTGAGATTTTCTAGCAACATTATTTCCTGTAATGATTATACCATCAAAATACACTATTAAGTAAACACATATTCTAGGGGAGGTATGACGGTGAAAAATTGAATGATATGTTTCACTGCATTTCAGCCTAAAGGTTAATGTAGCTAAATTTTCCAAACCAAGTAGGTGGGGATTTGTTGAGACCATAAACAGAGTGGCGCAAACCAAACCAAACTCCCCTTTAACAACAAATTCAAGAGGTTGCTCCGTGTAGACTTTCTTTGCTAGATTGCCATGAAGAAAAACAACTTCAATACTAGTTGATGAAGTGCCCAATGATGAATAGTTGTTGCCATGGCAAAGAAAAGATGAACAATAGTCATTTTGGCCGTTGGAGAAAAGGTATCACTATAATCAAGGCATAAAATTGAATGTATCCTTTGGCAACCAATTAGGCTTTGAGACGACCACTTCACCATTGGGGCCAACTTTAGTGGCATAAGCCCATTGACGTCCAATCGTCTTCTACTCTAGTGGAAAGGTAATTAACTCCTGTGTGCTATTATGGTCAAGAGCCTACATCTCTGCAATCATGGGTTGTCACCATTGAAGATGATCAAGTGCTTCATTCACATTTCTAGGAATAGTAATAGAAGACACAAAGGATATAAAAGAACAATAGGAAGGACAAACCTATGATGAATTAGAAAATTATAAACAGGATATGGATTACGGGTAGAATGAGTACATTTTCGGAGGGCAATGGGCCAAATTGAATTATTATTATTATTAGGAACTGTGATATTGAGTGACATTGAGAAGGACTTGATGAGGAGAATTCACCTTGGAGCATTGGGTTAGTTATTTCATCTTGCGTTAGTAGGTAATAAAAGGAGGTGACAATGTTTTAAGTCGATTCTGAATAGGATTTTGGGTTTCCAGGAGGAGCAGGAGGAACAAAGGACTCTTGTAATGATATAGGTGGGACTTGTTGGATGAAATGAACATCTTGGACAAATGTAAGGAGGACTTGTTGGAGGAAATGAACATCCCTCTCATATTTTGATCCTTTTTTCCTGAAATAGTTGGACATTTAATGATGTAAGAGTACCTAATAATTTAGGTTTCACAAATTGCCATAGTAAAAGCGCAAAGTTGAAAATTAGTTTTCTTCCGCTGTTCAACATGATTGGATGGTGCATTACTCCCGTCTTTTTTAAGGTGATCGTGGCAACCATGGCCAAGGAGCCAAAGTTCAACTGAGGCAGACCAAGAGAAATAATTTCTCCGATTCAGTTTTTCAGAAGTAATGATGAGTTACAAAGAAGGAGATGACAGGTGCAGAAGACATTTTTGTTAGAAGAGACTGGCAGAAAAGAAACAACTCATAAGAAACAAATAGTGAATCACTGATTTGACCTTCAACCTAGCTAGTAATGCAGAACCAAAGGTCAAAGCAAGGACATGGAGGTTTGACAAGTACTGTGGAGGCATGATGTCGTTTTTGTCAGAGGAAGGCAATGCATGGACATCACACGCCTAGAAATGGCAAATAGAAAACGTTTATGTGGTGGTGCCTGGAGCAAATTCAGCCTCTAGGACCGGTGGAGTTGGCCATCGCTCAAGATCTGGTGGTAGTTAGAGAAAACTATGACAACAATAGCCGCAGTGGATAGTGGTTGATAGCAGCGAATGACGGATGCTTTAGACTCCACCAGAAAAGACTGAGACCAGTGGATCAAGATCGACCCGCTCTGATACCAAGTTGGTATAAATAAAAATAGACAATATATTTTAGAGAGCTTGAATCACCTCTCTTATGTTCTCATATTTATACTGATAGTTGTCTGATACAATGAGTAGAGGGAAGAGTAAAAGTGAAAAGACATATATAGAGTCTAGGTATAGTGATAGGTACAACTCATGGGTACAACACAACAATTTTTCAATAAAACTTATTTAAGACCTATTCTAACAATTTCCATGAAATAAGAGCATTTCCTCGAAACATGTAGTGGTAGATTTCCTTGGGCCTGGACATCCAGCCTAGTAAGCATCACTATATGCTTGGAGTTGAAAATAATAAACCACACTTTGAGGTGCCAATAAGATATTTAATGATTTGCCGCACTGCTAGAAAATGGAACTGTTGTGGAATTTGCATAAACTTTCTAATAGTGTGTGCAACAAGAGAGATATATGGATTAGTGATAGTGACAAAGATAAGACTACAAACTAACTTTTGATGAGGTAATAATATCCAGGAAAAGCACATTCAACATATTGTGCAATTAGCTTGGTGCGTTCGTATGGAGGAAGATGGACATAACACAACCAAAGATACGTAGAGTGGAGCATTTAGGCTGGTAATAGTGAAGTGGGATTTATTTCCTATTGACAGAGATGAAAATTTGTTTGTAGATTGTAGTGGAAAGGGCTTCACACCATAATCAGAAGGTGTGTTTATTTTTCAAGAAAATCATATCTTAGCATGTCATGAAGTACATTTGAGTTGGGATGTCCAAGGCACTTTTGTCACATTCTTGGGACAACTTTTCCATCTTTTCCCCCTTGAGGGAAAAGTTTTAGGGGGGAGAGAGTGTAAGGCAGGGTAGGGGAGCTAGTTGAAAATGTAACTAAGTCCTATAAATAATAGTTAGAAAGGCAAGGAGTCAGTCAGAATTTTTTCTGATAGAATAGGGTTCTGTTGAATTCACTTTACCTGTATTTCTGATTTCATTGATCAAGGGTACTGAACAACATTTGGGAGTATTTGGCCCTAGATTTCTTCGTTCATTTCTTGTTTTTCCTCTCAAAACACTAGTGGAGTCTATCAAATAAGGAAACTGTTGTAGAGATTTATATTAATATTCATTAATACATAATATCTTGTTGAAGTTTACAGCCAAATTTCCTTTACTACCTCTCTATGATTACTCAGCTTTGATAATACCAAATCAATAAATTACTTTTTGGTATAAATATGAAATTGGTATGCAAAATTTTCTTATAGATGAACACATTAAGAGGGCAAACCTTGACCTAACGGTAAGGTTGTTGCCTCGTGACCTAGAGGTTATTGGTTCAAATCATGAAAATAGCCTCTTTGCTTATGGAGGCAAGGCTGTGTCATTTGTGCTCCCTAGACCCTGCCGGGTGGGAGTCTCGTGCGTTAGGATTACCTGCATGTACACATTAAAGGATCCTTATGCTTACTTTTTCTCTAATCAAGGGAAAATATATGTTTCTAATTTTTCTCCTTCTGTTTGTGTGGATTCAGAAATGCATACAATATGGTGCTTCACAAATTTGGCGAGAAGCTCTATTCAGGGCTGGTTGCGACCATGACTGGACATCTGAAAGATATAGCTCAATCTGTTGAAGCTGCCCAAGGAGGTTCTTTTCTGGAAGAGCTGAACAGGAAATGGAATGATCATAACAAAGCATTACAAATGATTAGAGACATACTGATGTACATGGATAGGACCTACATTCCAAGCACCCAGAAGACTCCCGTTCATGAACTTGGGCTGAACCTGTGGAAAGAAAATGTCATTTATTCCTGCCAGATCAGGACTCGGCTATTGAATACACTTCTGGAATTAGTACATAGTGAGCGAACTGTTGAAGTTATTGATAGAGGAATTATGCGAAATATAACAAAAATGCTAATGGATTTAGGCCCTTCTGTTTATGGGCAAGAATTTGAGACTCATTTTCTTCAAGTTTCAGCTGAGTTTTATCGGGTGGAATCCCAAAAATTCATTGAGTGTTGTGATTGTGGTGATTATCTGAAAAAAGCCGAGAGGCGTCTGAATGAGGAAATGGAAAGGGTGAGCCATTACTTGGATTCCAGGACAGAAAAGAAAATTACTAATGTGGTGGAGAAGGAGATGATTGAAAATCACATGATGAGATTAATCCATATGGAGAATTCTGGCTTAGTGCACATGCTTTGTGATGATAAATACGAAGATTTAAGTAGAATGTATAACTTGTTCCGTCGTGTTACTGATGGTCTTTCAAAAATAAGAGAAGTGATGACTTCACATATGCGAGAGTCTGGTAAACAGCTTGTTACTGATCCTGAAAGATCGAAGGATCCAGTCGAATATGTGCAAAGGCTCTTAGATGAGAAAGATAAATATGACAAGATCATAAACTTGGCATTTAACAATGACAAGTCTTTCCAGAATGCTTTGAATTCCTCTTTTGAATATTTCATCAACTTGAATCCTCGCTCTCCAGAGTTTATTTCACTATTTGTAGATGATAAACTCCGGAAAGGTCTAAAAGGGGTTAGTGAGGATGATGTAGAAGTTACTCTTGACAAGGTGATGATGCTATTCCGTTACCTCCAAGAAAAAGATGTTTTTGAGAAGTATTACAAACAGCATTTGGCTAAACGGCTTTTGTCTGGAAAAACAGTTTCTGATGATGCAGAGAGAAGTCTCATAGTTAAGCTCAAGACAGAGTGTGGCTACCAATTTACCTCTAAATTAGAGGGAATGTTTACAGACATGAAAACCTCTCAGGACACGATGCAGGGCTTTTATGGCTGCCACCCTGAGCTAAGTGATGGCCCTACCCTCACTGTTCAGGTTCTGACAACAGGGTCCTGGCCAACTCAGTCTAGCGTCACGTGCAACCTGCCAGGGGAAATGTCAGCGCTATGCGAGAAGTTCCGGTCATTTTACCTTGGCACCCATACTGGTAGGAGATTGTCCTGGCAAACTAATATGGGCACAGCAGACCTAAAAGCAACCTTTGGGAAGGGCCAGAAACATGAGTTAAATGTTTCTACATATCAAATGTGTGTTCTCATGCTGTTCAATAATGCTGATAGACTCAGCTACAAGGAGATTGAGCAAGCAACTGAGATTCCTGCTTCAGATCTTAAGAGATGCCTGCAATCATTGGCTTTAGTTAAGGGAAGAAATGTTCTTAGAAAGGAACCGATGGGTAAAGAAATTGTTGAGGATGATACTTTCTTTGTTAATGATAAGTTCAGCAGCAAACTGTACAAGGTAAAAATAGGAACTGTAGCTGCACAAAAGGAATCGGAGCCAGAGAAACAGGAAACCCGACAGAGAGTGGAGGAAGACAGGAAGCCCCAGATTGAAGCAGCAATAGTGAGGATCATGAAATCCAGGAAGCAACTGGATCATAACAATCTTATAGCTGAGGTCACGAAGCAGTTGCAATCACGTTTTCTGGCAAATCCAACAGAGGTAAAGAAACGGATTGAGTCTCTCATTGAGAGGGACTTTTTGGAGAGGGATGATAGTGACAGAAGATTGTACCGATACCTTGCCTAGAATTGGAGAACTTGTTTCAGTGATCACAATGTATCTTATGGAAAATCACCTTTAAATAGCTCCATTTATTTTATTGTACATTAATTTGTTTTCTAATTCTTTGTGATGTTTCATCCTGTTTTTTTATCTGTATGACTGTATTCCCAAGCAAATTAGGGTCCTTGCCACCCATGTTTGTAAGAGGTACTTAATCCTGGTAACATTGTTTGTTCGCAGCTGGGAGGTAATCGCAAAATTCTTGTATTCAAATGGACTACATTATAATTTTTTGTTTCAGAAAAATTTAGATGACATTTATTTAGTACCTAAAAAATGGAGTGACATCAATTCAGTTTTCTAAATACCAAGGTTGTTCTTTCATTCTTTTTTCCTTATGATGCAGTGTTTTCTTCCAAATACTAAAAAGATATAGTATTTGAGATACTCAAAAACGGATTTTGATGAATGGTTTTGATGTGACTTTACATGATTGAGTATCATGTTTAACTAGTTAGATTTCTAAACAACTATGCCTCCTTTGAGAATATTATTGAGTGCATGTTAAGGTAAATTTTGCCGTACGCCTTTCAGCTAGAAGAATCCTCCACTAACTCTTGCAGCTGCGTCAGGTTACTGTTAGTGAAAGATACGGGTCAAAAAATCAGTTTTTCTGTTGATTAATTATTTGTCTGCTACTAACTCAAGAAAAAGATTAATAAATAAACAAATAAAGGGAGATGAGTGTTATGTTAATAATGCGTTTTATATTGTTGGTTAAAATTTATAAAAAGTTATGAAAATAATGAGTGAGGTTTATAGTACATAAATTTTATTTATTATACCTGTTATCTTAATTTAAAAAAGGGCTACTTAAAATATAAAACGGTAAGAATTCATATAAATTAAGAATCTGTTTTATTAATATTATAAATACATGTGTCTAACTATTTGTATGTCTAACTTTCTTTTAAATTTAGTGTTATAATTAAATAATACAAGTATTTGTAAATTTCTATTGAGATAATTATTTCTTATAGTGGGTTTTAAAGAATAAAATTGTAAAAAATGAAATATATAGATTAAAAAAGCATTTAAAAAAATTCTCCTATAGTGCAACACAAACACCTAAGCTTCTATATATCCATTTTTTTTATAATAAATAAATATATAAAAAATAAAACCTAAAATATTAAACATTATAACAGCCATTGAAAAAAAAAATATTAGTAATTTTTTTATTGAAATAATAAAAAATTAATAATGAAATATAAATAACAATAAAATATATATACTAAAAAAGTAATTACAAAAAAATTTATAATAATAATTTGCTAGTTTTTTTATAAACAAGGTGAATTATTCAGAAACATAAAATTTATACACTAAAAAAACAATTAAAAAAAGTCTGGTTACTAATAGTTAGTTAGTTATAGAGTCTCACTCTTAGATGTGAACAAAGATTTTCAGCAAATATTGTGGAATTAAATAATTAAACAAATAATAATTACTGAGGGAGGTGTCGTATAGAAGCGTAGCATAAAGCAACTAGAAGTGAATGCCCTTGTGGTAACAAAGGCGGCGGCGACAGAACAGCAGAGCGGCGGGGGCTAACGATGGCGACGGAGATGGAAGAACTCATCTCATTTCTAGCTTCTCCTTCGCCACAGGTAAACCCTCTTACACTTCTCTTTCACTTCATCTTTCTTCCCAAACTCCTATTTACCGTTAATCACGTGCGCCGGCGTTACGGTTTCTCCTTTCAGATTACTAAAGCCGCCGTGGACATAGTTCGCGGCTTAACCGGTTCCGTCGAAGGCTTGCAGTCCCTAGCAAATTACTCAAATGCCCTCCTACCCGCGTTGTCTCGCCTCTTAACGCTCCCCAAGGTAACTCGCGCGTGCACTATGCTACTCGTGCTAGCTAGGTTTGTTTCTCGTAACTTAAAACGGCGTGCCGTTTCAGGAGGTTTCGGAGGCTGCGGCGGAGGCCCTGGTGAATTTGTCGCAGAATTCGAGTCTTGCCGAAGCTATGGTTCGATTGGGATTGGTCAAAACGACGATGGATGTTCTGTACAAGCCGGAGTGCAGCATTGCGCAATTGCTTGTCATGCTTTTGGTCAATCTCACTCAACTCGATGCTGGTGCCGCTTCCGTGCTTCAGGTGCGTGCTTTCATTTATCTGAATACAAATTTTCATGGGAAAAGTGTTTATGTTTCAGACATGTTATCAATAGCTTTGTTGGTATGATACATACATATGATCATCGTATAAGCTATCAGCATTTGAAGTCTTGAAAGGAGCGAGTCACGTTAGGGATACATTAAACTAAATTGTAGTTCAATTTTTAAGTTGTGTTGTTTTTGCATCAACTTAAGCTGATTCTACAGTAGAAACAAAAAAAATAAGAGAAAAGTGAATTCAACTTCTCCTATGAGTGAAAACCAATTTATCCATTTTAACTGTTATAGAAGTCGTCTCATCTGATTTCTCAAAAATTTGGAGGACATAAATTGATTTAGCTTATGAGACGGGTTCAGTTTTTTTTTTTTTTTTTTTTTTTTCTTTTTTTTTTTTTTTTTTTTAATTTTTTTTTTTTTATTTTTTTATTTTTTTCAAATTTTTTTTTTTTTTCTGTTTTACTTGTCTATGGTTTTCAAAAAGTGGTAAAATTTTTATGTTGTT
>Ga0099824_1005971_pt1 | contig 16920 bp, 8 predicted proteins | sample SiratrowhiteBW_FD_76837 | JGI IMG/M metagenome (GOLD analysis project Ga0099824, IMG submission 76837) | Root nodule microbial communities of legume samples collected from California, USA - Siratro white BW | ecosystem: Host-associated > Plants > Roots > Nodule | place: USA: California... | reverse complement strand
TATATTATATGATATATATATATATATATATATATATATATATATATATATATATATATATATATATATATATTGTCATTGGTATTTATTTTGATTCCTAGAGGGTAAGGTTTTTGTTTTTGTTGTATTTACTTTTATTAGATGCAATACATTGCTAGAGCTAACCTCTTGTCAGATAACAAGGAATCAAAGAATGATCATAAAATGAGGGAAGTAATAGCAAATGTGTCTTATAATTTAAAATTGCAAAGCTCCTATAAATATGATAAACAATAGAAAGATTATATGTTAATCCAACAAAAACCCGCAAGATCTTATATAATTTATGCAATCAATGATATTATTCATTTTTTATTCTAAAAGGCTCTTGAGGAACGAAAGTAATTTTCTTTCATGTTTGGTCTCTAATCTCGTGTAAGCTTGACATTCGTCAAAGTTATAAAAACAATAAAATAAAAACATTTATGTTGTCAAGAATATGTTTACACAGTTTAAAATACATTTTTTTTTTTGTATATATTGGCTTAAACTTATTTTTTAAATGGTGTAGTTAATAGTTGAACTATTAATAGCAATTTTGTAAACATGAGAAAATTAATCTCACAAAAAAAAGAAACTAAGAAATAGTTTTATATAAATTAAAAAAGAAAATAATAATAAAGTTAATTTCGTAAAACTGTTATATTTTATTTCTTCAAAAGTATTCTTTTTTAACGAGTATCAACAATAAAAACTTATTTGAATCTTATCATTTATGACGTTGAGGTCATTGTATTTATCACTAACCAAATTATAGACAAGAATTTGAAGGCTCAGTCATGGGCGACTTTAAATATACGTAATTGCTTCATCTGGTAATGATGGAATGAGGACAAAACTTTAGTCCAACTTCTTCTAAAACTGGCTCCTACTAAAACTATGTTTATTTAGTTTGTTTCCAAATCATTTTCTTTCGCTCTTCACTTTTAATCCACACAGAGAATACAAGTGGTACACGCAGAACAAACAACAATTCATACGTGATCAAGGATAATCAAAATACTTGTAACTTGTCAAAAAATATGTAAAAAAAAGAGAACATGTTGTGATTATAGTGCTTCTAAATTGTCTAAAAATTATAATTGGATAAATGCTGTGGTTAAATATCAGTTATGCAAGTTATTCACCATATGAACTGCGGGAAATCGGGGCATGCTTAATTCGTTTTCGTATACAAACTATTATACGCTATTTATTGTTTTGCCGTTAGAATAGAACCAGATAAAATTGTTGAATCCCAAGCCAGCTCATTAATCTAGAAAGTTAAAGTCAAATTCAGACACATTTTATCGCCGAGGTTGAGAATCAATCTCTTGTCTCATTTCGACAAGTCAATATGCTTTCTATTTATTTATGAAATTGGAAATTGTCTTCACAATAGCATTTTTCATAGCAGAATAACTCATTGCAACCACACCATAGATGACTTTATTAAAGGGATATAATGACATGTCTGCTTAAATCCATATGTCTGAAGTACAGTCACCACCAGGATATCTCATCTCATGGGCAAGAGAAGGACCATCAGGCTCAGTTCCAAAGTCCACGAAGAAGTTGTGGTTGATTTTCAGGCCACTTTTCTCAGTATCAACATCAATCTGTATTATGTGGGAGCCCTGCTGCACAAGATCTGGATAAAATTGTTTGTCCCATTCACTAAATAGTGAGTTGGTTGCATACAGCCGCTTCCCATCTAAACTCAATTGAATCATCTGAGGGCCCCCTCTCAACTTTTTCCCCTGAAAACCAATGTGTTACACTTAAAATCACCCACTAACGAGATGGATAGATACCCTTGAATGTCGAATAATTAGTCCATGCATAAGATATAATATTTTTGCTCCAATAAAACAACAGATTACATGCACAAATGCCAACATGCTACAACTCACTTTCACATTTTGACTCTCTTCATGAAGGGACTACAACGGTTCTAGTTGGAGATTTCACATCACGAACAAATATGGTTAAATTATTATATATAGGTACATAAACCTCACTTAATCAAATTGATTTTGTATTCATTTTCTAATATTACGCTTACTCAACTGTGACAAAGCAAATTTGTGATTGTATTTTGACGAATTTGTTTCTATTTGTCCAACAAATAGTTAAGTCCTAAGATGTATTGTGCGATAAGTTACAATAGGGCTAGATTTCAATTACCTGAATCTCTGGAACTTCAGCTTGCCAAGTTTCTCCATCATCTGTTACAGCTACTATAGGGCTTCCTTTCTGGATAAGTCCACCAACCCATACTTGTCCAGTCAGTATAGGATTTTTAACGTCCTCAATGTTGTATTGCCTTATATCCCCGTGAAGCCAGTTTACGAAGTACAGAAATCGGTCATCAAGAGAAATCAGAAAATCAGTTATAAGCCCAGGCATTTCAGGAAGAATCCAGTTTTGCACTTTCAGTGGTTTCACTGGTATGGAAACCTGCAAAGTAAAGCTTAGTCTATAAGTATTGAGGATGTTGGTATATTGGTTTAAGTAAATATACAGACCAGAAGAGAATAGATATTGAATATCCTTTTGATATACCTCATGGTTCCATGATCCATCTTCGGTCTTGAAGAATCGTATCATGTTACTTGTCAATGCACTCCCAACAAAACCTGTATCTTTAGCAGGATCATGCAAGAACCTTATCTGCATTTGAGGTACATCAGTTATAAAATATGCCAATTTTGCAAATAGGCTCACAATTACAAATACCAAAAGCTCAAATAAATGCATCCCGAACATCTCCCCGGATTATATAAAAACTTGCCTCTAAGGGTAGAAGCCCTGAATCACCAAGGTCCAGTGTTTGTCTCAGTTCGCCCCCAGGCCAGTCATATACATGGAGATGCCGGCCGTACAATCCGTCAGAGACATGCTCTAAGTTAAAACCTTTCGTGAAAGCCCTAGGAGCACCCCATGATGTGCTAATCATAGTGTTGTGACGTGGTTGGTACCAAAAGTCATATCCGTATTGTGGACTGTGCCCTGGTTTCTCCCACCTAAGCAATGTGAAGCAGGATACAACATAAGTTTCACATAGAATTGCTGCTAGCCAATGATGTGACACACGTGATGTAATTAAACCATTATATGTAAACAGATTCACCAAACTCCTCGACTCAACCTTAAACTTTATTTCAATGTATGATTGACACCATTTCATCTGTATGCTTGTTACCTAAATCCAAAATAGGCATTTAAAACTACAGTATCTAACAGAGTCAGAGACCAAGCACATGCAGAGGTGAATAATGTTAGGTACACTCAGGAAATTTTCGACACGCCAAAAAGCATTCTCCCATTTCTCAATCAAATATCTAGAATAGTACCTTCCTTTCACGTTAAACTCTGAATCAAGAAGAAGAAACCCATTGCCTTCAGCATTTCCATCCTTATCTCCAAGACATGAGATCATAATTTCACCAGAAGCAAGGCAGTGAGACGTGTGTGGATAAGCCAATCCAGTCTTCTTTATGATATCTTCAGGCTCAACAACTTTGTGCAAAGATGGAGCCTTTGGATTTGTTTTCACATCAATCGCATATACGCGACCCGATCTGAAACATGACAAAAAGAAGACTTAATCAGGTAATTTAAAAATGAAGGAAAAACAAAAAGGGAAACTAGAATATAGTTGACATAATTCGGAAGAGTTCCTCAAATTCAATAAGTGGGCAAAACATATATATGTCTGGAAAAAGAAAAGAAGACAAAAAAGAAAAGAAAAACACCACGAAGATGGGGCTCTTTTTATGACAATTTTTTTTTCACAGAATCATAATGCTTTTATGAATTTCTGTTAGAGGATGATATATAGACCTGTGCTAATAAGGCATTCTGATAACTCGAATACTTGAGAAAAAGCCAAAAAGTAAAAGAAAAAAGAAATAAAAAGACGGATATACTTTAAACCAGAACATGCAGCATGTATATAAAGTATAAACATGGAGTAGGGTTGTTTGTGAGTGGAAGTAACGGTTTAGGATCTTACACGAGCGCAGGTACGATAAGAAATCGTCGCTGTGCTGATGGATCTCCATGGCAAGAGCTGCAAGAATTCCAGCCAGTGTGATGCAATTCATCACCTAAATAAGGAACAGGTAGCCTATGGATGATTTTGCAAAAAGTTGGAGAGTTTGGATCTACGTCCACTGTGGCCAAATAGTCAGGCTTCTCAATCCCCGTTCCTGAATGGTATGGTATTATAATGAATCCACAATGAGTGAACAAACAACAAAAGCAGCAAGTTGCAGAAGTTTGAATACACAAACGTTAATGGAAGGATACCTGAGTAGACAGCGGTGACATAAATGAGAGACTCTCTGGGACCAGACATGGCTTCCAGCGGGGAAGCGTAGCCTGGCCCTGTTTTGCAGCATCCATGGCCGTTGCTCATCTTTCTCTCCCTCAGATTCTGTTCTTGGGGTCCTTATCTTGGCCTTTTAAGAAGACCAAAATGATAACACAAAGAAAGGGAAATTGGAGATTCACGTGGTGCACGTAAAAGAGCAGAGAGCAGTGATTGATTGGAGTTAGGAGCCAAAACACAACACAACACAACACTGCTGCACAGATAACGTTGTTTTTATATTAGTGTTTGCCGATGCACTGAGTCATCAAAATGGTCTTTGTACGTATTGGTATCAATAGTGTCCAGGTTGGATGTATTGTGAATCTAAACACATCTATGTGGGCCCTTCAACTCTCTCTCTCTCTCCCTTTCTTCGGACTTGTCGCCCTAATCGCTCTGCCACAAACTTTCGGATTCTAATTTATCAAAACATTTTTACTTACAATATTTATCAAACAACCAAACTTTACGTAGTACCATCTATATTTTTGCTCGCAGTACACGGACCATCGTTTTCTCGGATTAGGTTAAACATGTACCTAATTTTTCGCTTCACTTACCTTTTTAGTTTTATGTTACATCATTTTATTACGAGATATCCGTGTTCGTATTATAGTATCGAATTACTTTCTTTCTTAAGAGATTGCATTGAAGACATGAATAGTCAATCCTTATCTCTTCTTTATCACTGGAATTTTTTGTCAGGACGACTTTATTTAATGAGGTTTTTTCAACATATCAACTTATGAGTCCAAATCAAATGATCAAGGAACCACGTCGTGATAATGTTTTATAGTGCTGCCATCGAGAAAAACAAAACATTAAAAATTAGTTTTTTTTATCAGATCAAGGAAACATGTGTGGTTGAATTGAGTTGTCCTATCTTGTTGAGATGACATCTATCAATAATTTTCTAAAATCAAATTGCAGAGGGTGCCAAAGGTCGACAAGTGCAACTAAAAGATAGATGTTTTAAATCTTTTTTTTTTCTTTAAGTTCAAGAGGATTTCATACTTGACTTTAATATTTACGATTTAAAATGACTCTAATTCATTTCTCTTTCTTGACATGATAGTTAGAGAAAAAAAAAACATTTATTTTCTTTAATATATTAAATGAGACTTACGAACCTGTCATTCTCAAATAAACATCCTATATATTTTATATTTTTAATAACATAATATTTACATCTCTTTTAATTTTTAAGTAGATATTTAATCTCTTAAATATTTTAAAATTATTTTTTTAATCTTTATAGTTTTACAGGTGTACAATTTTGGTTTCAATCTCATCTGTCTTTAATGTTTTAAAATTAAATATATTTAATACATTGCTAATATAGTATTTAATTATTAATAAATAATATTACTTATCTATAAATGATCATAATGTCAACTAAAAATTTTTCTATTGATAATAAAATTCAATAACAAAATTCAATAACAATCTTTGATACATGTGTTTAAAACAAAGATAAGTTATTCTTTTACAACAATTGAATGATATATTAATAGAGGAATAAAATTACTTAATATAAGGAATCAATAATTGAGATAACAGGTGAATTAAAATTGGTCCATTCAATTTCTAGATATTAAGTAGATATTTAATTTCTTATATATTTTAAAATTATTTCTTTAAATCTTTATAGTTTTATAGGTGTACAATTTTGGTTTCCCTATTATCTGTCTTTAAGTTTTAAATTAAATATATTTAATACATTGCTAATATAGTATTTAATTATTAATAAATAATATTATTACTTGTCTATAAATGATCATAATATCAATTAAACATTTGTTAATTTCTTATATATATTTAAAATTGTTTTTTAAATCTTTATAGTTTTAAATCGGTATACAATTTTGGTTTCCATATTATCTGTCTTTATTGTTTTAAAATTAAACATATTTAATACATTGCTAATATAGTATTTAATTATTAATGAATAATATTACTTGTCTATAAATGATCATAATATCAATTAAAGATTCGCTATTAATAATAAAATTTAACAAACTTTTCATACATGTGCTTAAAATGAAGATAGTATTTTCTTCTACACCAATTCAATGATATATTAATAGTGGAATAAAATTACTTAATTTTAGAAAATAAGGAATCAGTAATTGAGAAAACACATGAATTAAAATTGATCCTTTTATATATTTTTTGGATTAAAGATAGAATAAAAAAATAAAAAAGAAATAAAAATAGAGTAAAAAGTGGGATTATTTAAAAAAAAAGTTAAAGATACAGATAAATGAGCAAAAAGTTTAAAATTTCACGTGAAAAAAATAACAATTTTTTGGGTAATATTGTGAGTTATCAAAATATCCTTGATTCAATTTAAAAATGATCAATTAAAAATTTCTATTTTATAAAATTGAAAATAGTACTATTTTTTTAAAAAAATAATATATTTAAATAACTAATTACGTCACAAAATATCCACATATCAATTAAAAAAGTTTAATTATAATAAAAGTTTCCAAATTATAAATGAAATTAAATTGAAAGAAAATTTAATAGATATAATTAAAACACACTTGACCTTTATCACATTGTATTACCTTTATTTTTTTTTCATGTAGTTTATTTGGTGTTTTCTTGAAATAATTTATTTTTTGTCTTTTCTTCCACTGCTTATCTACCACAGAAAAGGTTTGATGAAGTTGTGATTTATTTAATCTGCAATTAAAAAGATTATTTAACCTTCATCTCATCACACAGTTTGAAGAAAGTGAAACAAAAAAGAAAAATCTCAAATTTGAACTAAAAATAATTAATGGTGCGGAACTGATCTTCCATTCCACCATGAGAGACTTGGTCAGTTTCATCACCCTAGAATCAGTCATAAACTATTTACTGTAGGGCGACTGCTAAAATTTATGAAGGTTTTGAATGTCCGTCGCTCAGTTTATCTATTCCCAACTGTGCTCCGTGGCAAGGCAGAGCCCGTGCCTGGCGAAGAAGATTCATGCACAAATCATAAAAGCTGGTCTCTACCAACATGAACCCATCCCCAACACACTTTTAGATGCATATGGCAAATGTGGTCTAGTAGAAGACGCAATCCAACTGTTCGACGCATTGCCCCGCCGAAACCCAGTGGCATGGGCCTCCCTCCTAACCGCCTGCAACCTCGCCAACCGCCCTCACCGTGCCCTCTCCATCTCCCGCTCCCTTCTCACCGCCGGCGTCCACCCCGACCACTTCGTCTTCGCCTCCCTCGTCAAGGCTTGTTCTAACTTGGGTGCTCTTCACGTGAAACAAGGGAAACAAGTGCATGTTCGCTTCTTCCTCTCACCATTCTCCAATGATGACGTTGTCAAGTCGTCTTTGGTCGACATGTACGCGAAATTCGGGTTGCCCGATTACGGGCGTGCCGTTTTCGACTCCATTTCTTCGTTGAATTCGATTTCTTGGACTGCCATGATATCTGGGTATGCGCGAAGTGGTCGAAAGGTGGAGGCGTTTGAACTGTTTCGTCAAACGCCGTATCGAAACTTGTTTGCTTGGACTGCTTTGATTTCCGGGCTGGTCCAGAGTGGGAATGGATTTGAGGCGTTGCACGTGTTTGTTGAAATGCGGCATGATGGGGTTAGTGTAACAGACCCGTTGGTTCTTTCCAGTGTGGTTGGTGCTTGTGCTAATTTAGCTCTTTGGGAGCTGGGTAAACAGATGCACGGTCTGGTTATTGTCCTTGGCTATGAGTCTTGCTTGTTTATAAGCAATGCACTTGTAGATATGTATGCCAAATGCAGTGACCTTGTTGCTGCAAAGTATATCTTCTGGGACATGTGCAGAAAGGATGTTGTTTCTTGGACTTCCATAATTGTTGGCAGTGCCCAACATGGACAGGCTGAGGAGGCTCTGGGTCTGTATGATGACATGGTTTTGGCTGGGGTTAAGCCGAATGAGGTGACCTTTGTTGGGTTGATTCATGCATGTAGCCATGCTGGCCTAGTTAGCAAGGGCAGGGCTTTGTTCAGGTCTATGGTTGAAGATTATGGAATTAAGCCCTCTCTTCAGCACTATACTTGTTTGCTAGATCTTTTTAGTCGATCAGGGCACCTTCATGAGGCTGAGAGTCTCATTAGAACTATGCCAGTCAGCCCTGATGAACCCACTTGGGCTGCTTTGCTTAGTGCTTGCAAGCGGCATGGTAACACCCAGATGGCAGTTAGGATTGCTGATCATCTGTTAAATTTAAAACCAGAAGAATCTTCTTCTTATATATTGTTATCTAACGTATATGCCGGAGCTGGTATGTGGGAGAATGTTTCTAAAGTGAGAAAGTTAATGACGGTCATGGAGGTAAAAAAGGAACCAGGTTATAGCTGCATCGACTTGGGAAGGGAAAGCCATGTGTTTTATGCTGGAGAGACTTCTCACCCAATGAGGAATGAGATTATAGGTTTAGTTAGGGAGTTAGATGCAGAGATGAGGAAAAGGGGTTATACTCCTGATACTAGCTCGGTTTTACATGATATGGATCAACAAGAGAAGGAAAGACAACTTTTCTGGCACAGTGAGAGGTTGGCTGTGGCTTATGGGCTTCTAAAGTCTGTTCCAGGGACTATAATACGTATAGTGAAAAATCTTCGTGTTTGTGGAGATTGTCATACTGTTCTGAAACTGATCAGCACTATAACAAATAGGGAAATTTATGTCCGAGATGCCAAAAGATATCACCATTTTAAGGATGGGAATTGTTCTTGCAATGACTTCTGGTGATTTGAGAATTCTGATTTAAATTTCCACAAATTTAGTGTATATTTGTTTGCAAGTCTAAGACTTGCATGTATGAAGATTTTCAGGTCAAACACCAAATGAAAGGAAAACACAGAAGTTAGGGTTTGGTGCTTCCTGGATCGATTTTTCCCGCGCTAAACAAAGCATCCTGATAATGCTTTTTAGCCCTTAAGCAATAATCTTTCTCTATTACTGGTTATTTCAACGCCGCTTGGCCTGTAAACTCTTAACGATGAGTAAGTTGAATTTGGGAGTGTGGAAAGTCATAATAACTATTTGAGTTGGCATCCATCATCAGTTAAAACCATTTTAACGCATTAAATTTAAAAAAATTATACCTTAATTCATAAATTACACTCATTTGATATTCGTTTTATTTAATAAAATATTATATAAAAATAAAATAATTTATTATGATATAAATAATTATATTTTATTGTATGTAATATCAAATATCAACACTCTTAAATTTAATTTAAATGTAAGTCAGTGACATTATCCATTCTTGAGAATATACAATAACAAAAGAATTGTCATATTAACTTTTAATAAGAGAAACAGTATTCTAAATTGTGTAAGAGGTGAAAAATTGTCACCAGACGGAAAAGGTTTTTAAGTTTTAATGATTTTCCTACTTTCAATATACAGTAAAGCCCATACGTCGGCATCAGTAACCAAGTTTTTTACTTGTATAGATTCTCTATTTGGTCCCTGTATTGAGCCACAACTTTATCCCTTCGAATTTTCATGGTGGGTGTCATAAGACCATTATCAATCTGTCATCGAAGTAAACGTTAATCAGGTACGTTAATTCAGCTACGTAAATACTATACAGATATGAATTTGAAGTTTAATCTAACCGTGAAGGGGTCATTTACGAGAAGGACTGGTCCAATTTGAAATGGAGACTCTGATGTCCTGCATCACAAAGACAGGAAAAAAAGGAGAGCATGCTATCAAAACAATTTAAGGGACAATAAAGAAGCAGGAGTTTAAGAAAGAAAACTACTTTTTTTTTTCTCAGAGAAGTGTACAAAGACATCACAGTACAAGACTGTAACCCCAACCAAGTTGGGACGTATCAATAATTTGCACCACACCAAAATAACATTAAAGAAATAAAACAAAACAAAACAGAGTGGACAGACCAAACTAAACCCGCTAAACTTAAGAAAATCTGTAGTTAAACGACTTAAGAAAGAAAACAACTTCGTTAAAGCCAATTATATATTTCTTTCCCTTGCTTTTGGTTATGAAAGAACAGAACTAGGTAAACCATTTTCACTTTTCAAGGAACCTAGTTAGGGGTAGTCTAAAATCCTTGCCATCGTTGGTAAAAAATTACATAGAAAAAGCTGCATCAATTTTCATACAGCAGCAGAAATTGCGTTGATCTGTTTCTCATTTATTGTCGCATGCCATATAAAAAAGGGAATTCACATTGCACACATATTTGAACAATTAAAAGAGTATATGATAGATCAGGGCTAGTGTTGAGAACACAATATGGAACCACAGTAGATTTTTCTGTACCCAGGAGAGTGCACCAAAGTCAACTAGAGCCCTTATCTCTTTACCATAGTCTTGGATGCACTTATTGACAACATCCAAGAGTCAGTCATATAATACATGCTATTTACAGATGATGATATAGTTCTAGTTGAAAAATGAAGTGGAAAATAAACGAAAATATAGGGATGTTGAGACAAACTTTGAAGTTTAGGGTGCAAAAAGCCTCACTTACGGGGTAAAACTATGAGAAAATCTTTGACCAAATGTCACCCATGTATCCAGGATTCGTCATACAAAGTGGTGAAGATTCAAGTGAAATGGGCAAATAGAGAAGTGTTTCAGGTATTAACTGTGACAAAAAAATGTCACTCAAGCTTAAAGAAAAAATTTGCCATATAATTATATGACTTGTGTTGTTGTATGAAACTAATTGCTGAGCTCTAAAAACCCGACAAGAAAATAAATTCCATTTGGCTGAAATGAAAATGGATACATGTCTACAAGAAACAGATACTCATGAGAAAAAGGGTATAGATAGCAACTTGAGTAAAATATATGGTAAAAACATATCTCAAGTGGTTTGGGCACGTATGGAGAAGACTTATCCATAAAGGGTGTAGGTCAAGTGGAGGGTAGCATAATTGCTAGAGGCAAAAAGAGATTGAGAAAAATACGGATGAAACCATGAAGAGAAATTAGAATCAATAAGCTGAATATGAACATAATTTATGATCCAGTAACATGATATTTTTTTATTTTGCACATAGTGAAAAAGGGTTTGAATGTTAATTGTTGCGTTCCACATTTGACAAGGAAACGTGACCCCGAAATCTTAGATGTAATTCCTTCTCAGTGAAGTCTACTTTTATCTCCATGCTTCTTTTGCAAGGCGCATGCTACTTTCGGAGAGATTCCATAATAAGATACAAAATATGTGTTCCTATTCATTACACCTCTAACAATTCCCTGCTCATAAACCTAAACTAAATTATAACTTTTTTGTAGTTAAAAATGTCCTTGTAAACAGATAAACAATAATATGCCATTGCAATATAAAGTGTAAAATTTCCAACAAGCAGAAGTGAAGGGAGTCACGATCTTACCATTTCCTTAATTCTTTATATATTAGGCTGGTCACGATTTCCTGACCGACATCTGAACTGTTAGGATCTATAATTGATGACTCCCTTGCTGCCTTTAGGACTTCTTCATTGTTAGGAACAATGACAGCCCCCAAACGTCGCTTATCCTATATGTTAAAGTAGTCATCAAAGAAGCAAAATTATTGCATTTTGTAATACCTAGAGATGTATTTCATACGAAAAGTCTTGAGCCATAAAGTTCAGACAGCAAGATTTAAATTTACCTGTCCAATAACAACAATTTGATGTATGAGGCTACTCCTCATGGCAGCTTCTTCAAGCTCTCCCGGTTCAACATTTTCACCTTCTCTTGTTGAAACATGTGATTAGTATGGGAAAAACTGATGACCAACAATATGCAGTGTGAAAAATCGAAGTTGCAGTTAAGTAAAAAATGGAAAATAAGTCTTAAAGCCTCACAGCAACTAAGAAACCCAATACTTAGTTGCCAAAAGAACAAAAACATAAAAGTTAACAAGTGGTTAATTTCCCTCCAGGGCAGGAACATTAATTTAGAGCTTTAGACACGGCAAATAATACAGAAAATTAAAAACAAAGTTACTAAAACTATTTATTGTTGACAAAAAATTATTGATTAGCTGAAGTATTTTAAAAGTGATATGATTATCAATTTTTTGGTTGTTTTGAACTAAGCTCAAACGAATAAGAACTCATATAGAAATACATCGAAGTATAATTAAAATAGTTCATGCACACAAAAATTCATAATGAAAAATTGATATCTTGTATGAAACAGAGTTATGAACATCTCTTCACTTTAACTTTGTTTTGAACACAAATATGCACGTAAAAAAAAGAAAAGATAAAATATAATAATTTATTGACATAAAGAGGTTTAATTCGAATAAAACACAAAGTATGTAGCAAAAAAAGAAAAATATAATAACAAAAAGTAATATGTATCACTCTTAATATTCTACATCTTATAGCAAATTATGTTCGATATTGACAACAATAGCTACTACAATATGAGGCAATATCACTAAACAGTATCTCCTTAGGTACACCGTCAAGTGCAGTAACCTAAAATAAATGTTTGCTCTAAAAAATGATTTAGTGGCTTTAAATTTGGTTACTCTTCAATTTTCTCTTCACATAATGCACAATTTCATATAATCCAAGAATTTAAAATCGTATAAACCCTTTGGTCATTAACATAAATACAAAAAAAAACCTTGTATGAAGAATGCATACTATATTTGTTCAGTTACAAATGGACGAAAGCACCTTGATTCTGTTCAGTTACAAAATGCCAAGTTTACGTTTACTAATAGAGTAACAGTGTCCGTTAATCACATCCAATACGATAAAATCATAAAATTAATAGAAAACACGCATAAGTGTATAACACACATGCAAACATTTATTCATATGATCCAAAGATCAACATACATAAAATTCTGTTGTACCTGTAGAAAGCACAATAGTGTCTTTAGCACGACCATCCACAACAATTACTCCGCTGGAATTACGACTCCGCCCAGTTGAATGATGGGGAACAATCCAACCAATATCTCCAGTATTCAGCCAGCCATCCCCATCTAAGACCTGATTTGTAGCTGAAGGATTCTGATACAAGAATAAGACATGTAACTGACACAATGTGATCCAGCATATGTCAACAAGATCACATTCCGTGCAAGTGATTGTAAACTTCTACGTAAGCAACACTTCTTGATTGCTATGACCATTACACAAGTTACTGATACATCTTGAGAAATGTAGTTCATGATAAAACAGAATTCTTCATCTGAAGATAAGTCCCTGCTTTAATCTTTAAGTTTGGCAGACAATCAAATATTTAGAAACGAATAAATCTGAAATCCTACAACTCCAGCATAAAAAGAGGTAGAAACAAGAAAGCCTGAAATGTAATAAAGATATGCATATCTTTTATATCTACACATGCCCAACTAATTGTAGACCTCCCTCCCTCCCTCTTTCTGTCTCACACATGTACAAACACACATGTCAATCCAAGACAACATGTTTGAATTTTCATAGAGTAGACTACCTTGTAGTACCCCTTCATCAATTGTGGACCTCGGACTTTCAAAATTCCTTTTGAACCAGGTGGGAGAACTTCATCAGTCTCAGAATCTATGACTTTGAACTCTGTATGCTTAATTGGATGCCCAACAGACCCAATAACCTTCAAAAGATTGGCATTGATAACATTTTAAGATATAAGCATAACTCTTCACATAAAATACAAACTAACTAGATGAATGAAAATTATGTAATTATTATGAATATCTGGCTCTAGATAGACTGTTGATAAAAGCAAAATGTGCAGTGTGTTTGCTATTAACAGTAAGTATAACGCCAGTATCTTAACAAAAATAAATATAAACATTAAAAATAATTATACACAAAAGAACTGCAGATTAAGTAGGCATATCAACACCTCATTTAGTAGAACTCTCATTTCACCCTTTCTGTTTTAACAAACCCAAAAAATTATTCTCAATTTACAAGTTTACTTTTCAAAAAAGGGGAGAGACATCAATAGAAACAGTTATGTACTAAGGTAGAGAGATAGAAAGCAGTAGGATTTCAAATAATTAAGATATAAAATGACATGCTTAATCATTCATTACTAAGTAGAGTAACAAGTTTTGGTAAAAGAAGGGAAATGCAGTTGATAAATCTACTGCTTACATTACAATTACGTCGTCGAGCAGCAACAACTGGTGAAGTTTCTGTTAAACCATATCCATTCTGCACGGTCACACCAATAGCCTACATATTATTTGAAAAATGTGAGAATAATTTCAAAAAGAAAAACCCTGCCTAAAAGTTACATGTTTCAAGTATCAGACCTCAAAAAATCTATCCACGTGAGAAGATAGGCTACCACCACCACTTATTCCAGCCTGCAGAGTGCCAGAGGATTTTGCTTATCATGAGTAGAAAAGTGATCCATTGTTACAGACCCACACCTCAAAAATAAGAAAAAAGCACAAAAAAGAACAATACGCTGATATTTGTATTATTTTCCAGTGAAAGGAAAATACAAAAGGATAACAAATCCCAACTGCCCAGAGCTAGGCTCCTCTAGAACAACCCAAGAAGTTGCCTTCCTCCACAAAATAAAAAGACACCCTGAACTAACAGCAAAACAGAATACTAATAGGATCCCCATTTGCCCCTCCACGATTGATTTTTTCCCACAAAAAATACTCTTCTCTCTCCTCTAATTGCTATTCCCACAATTTATGCCACCTCAGCCTTCAGATTCTTCTTTCTCACGTATACTCTTCCCCATCATGGCTTGCTCCCTTATCGGCTAGTGGTTCACAAAGCCCACTTATTCTTTGGGCCTCATAATCCATTTCCAAAATCACGAGTAAATACAGTATATTGCTAGATGAATAATTTATAAGATGAAATGGATGAAACTGTCGGGCAATCCCTAATATACAGGAGGTATAGGAACAAGATGTGGCCAAAAAGGGGAAGGAAGGATTATAGTAACTATAACCAAGAAGAGGAAACTAAACTAAGACCTGGTATGAACAAAACGATTTGATGCTCTTTCACAAAGGTAGAATTAACACAAGGGAAGCCATGCTTGGTTCGTAAAAGCACCTCCCAAGAAAATTCTTTGCTTTTATCTAACCAAAGGGGCCATACCATAGCTATATCCATCCATCTTCCACACACTACAGGTCTTCCATCTATTGCTCTTTTGCAAAGGTAGAATTAACACACAGTTACACACTTTCAAAAGGGAAGCCTTGCTTAGTTCGAATAAGCACCTCCCAAGAAAATTCTTTGCTTTTATCTAACCAAAGGGACCATACCATAGCTTTATCCATTTATCTTCCACACACTACAGACCCTCAACATAGTGGAAGTATCATCCATAAGGTACAAAAAAGAGAAAAGGGAATAAAACTGAGATTGATTTATTAGTTTAGGCCACTATTTCTCAATTGAGAAATGCTAACAATACATTCTTTGATACACTATATTCGGTTGCCTTAAATCATGTTGATCACACTCCCTATTTAGTGGTACCACATGAATCTCACCTAACAATGCAGAGCATGTTGCTAGCATTTTTATTGTCCAATTCCTTCTAATCTGGACCCTTAGTTAAATTAGAGTGTAAACTGTGAACCTTGAGTTGAAACTCCTACTGAACAAGCCAAAATATAGAGGTAAATGTAACTGCATTGCTGACATTTATATGTCCTACAAAAATTGTCTTTGGGAATATAGCCTTCGTTTAAAAATGTTAATTTACAGAGAGTCACGAGTAGGATCATAGTGTAAAATAGTAATAGAGGTAAAGAATTGACAGAAATTTTCTAGTAATAAACTTCCATAAAAATACAACAGATTTCCTCACAAAGTATTTTCAATTTAAGAATAATTATCCACAAAAAATTAGATAAATTCATAAGAAATTACTCCTTAAGAGCTATTTAAACTTTTTTAACCAAGTAAGTGGTCATTTACTCCTAAACTGGATTTATTTTCCCCAAACTTTTTGCAAGAGCAATCAGTCAGTATGGCAGTCCACAAAAAGAGACATAGTAAAATAAATACAAACTATTTCATTATAAAGCATATTTAAGAACAAAAGACCTTTGAAATTCCAATAGCTGAATGAATTTTACTGTAGACCAGTTTCTTTGCCAGCAAATGAACTGGAAATAATATTGTGGCAATAATTCTAGCCCATAACCAATCCAACATTGAATGGAGATACGAAGGCGGCTTCTGATCCTTCGTTAGAGATTTTCCCTACAAATATTCAAAATTTATTATTTAAAGCAATATGTTAGAGCAGAGCTAGAACTACTTCTGTGCGTAAATTTAGTCAAATTTGACATGTTCATTTGATGCAATAATTCTCAAACAGTAAACCCGAGACGAGGTACGACATTGAACGGAAATAAATTTGAGAGTAACCCCCTAAATTTGTCCTTGAGAAATACGACAAAACATACTATCGATGGGGAGATATTTTGTGAATAAACGAAAATAATCTGTGTGTGTATGTATGTATGTATATAGACACACACACACACGCTCCTTTGTTGTAATAAATATATATATATATATATATATATATATATA
>Ga0099824_1005969_pt1 | contig 16923 bp, 10 predicted proteins | sample SiratrowhiteBW_FD_76837 | JGI IMG/M metagenome (GOLD analysis project Ga0099824, IMG submission 76837) | Root nodule microbial communities of legume samples collected from California, USA - Siratro white BW | ecosystem: Host-associated > Plants > Roots > Nodule | place: USA: California... | reverse complement strand
TGAAATAATGAAAAATAAAAATATACATATATATATATATATATATATATATATATATATATATATATATATATATATATATATGTAAACAATAGTTTCTGAAGAATGTTTGGTGAACATCAACTCAATGAGATTGAATAGGGGAGCATATGTTAGATGTCAGCCGTAATAAATGGAAGACTTCATTGTACATTGGATTTCTCTCATAGAGCCAAGTTAATGAAAGTAAAATATATTATTTCAACCAAAACAAAAGTAATAAATGTCTAAAGTATATGTCTCATGTATTATTATAATCAACATATAGGAATGAGTATGTCAAACAATAGTTTAGTACAATTTATCAAACCATTCCATTTAAAAGAAAATTATGTTTTTTAATGTTCTTTCCATCTTCCCTTGCCAAAAAGGATCAAACTTTGTCTATTTTTAGATTTTAATATTTGTTGGTTCGTACGTTACACTGACCATAGACATTATATTCCCATCAAAGGAAAGAAAAACAAAGACAGCTCTCAAATAAGAAATCATCATGAAATTAAGATGTATAGGGGATCGAATCTTGAAAATAACAGTGAAACTCAAGATTTGGGTCATCCTATGATCTAATACATGTTGGCAGATATGATTAACCTATATGACAATCCTATTGGCACAAGTCTCCACAACTACACTACGGACTTGGTTTTCTTTGCATTAGAATACTAGTGAAAAACAAAATCAAAGAATGGAAAGTTAAATTATTTGAATTGAAAAGAAAAAAATTAAAAGAGAAACTTTATAGTAAATTATATTAATATAATAAAATAAACTTTTGCATGTTTTGGAAAGTAACTTCTTAATTTTTTAAAAATAATTTAATATAAAAGTAATTTTTAAAATATAAATTAGAGTTAGTATAAATTTGAAATTAAAATAAAAAATATTAATAAATATTAATAAAAAAATAAAATTTATATTTCAAAATATAGAAATAAATTATTTTATAAAATACAAAATTTAAATTAATTAATTATATTTTCTTTACTATTTTAATATTTTATTTTAATTAGTTATTCTATTATACTTTGATAACATATATTAATAAAATATTGAATTAACTTTTTTTTTATTTTTATTATTATTTTTATTATATAAAGATGTGCATTAATAAAATATAAAATTATTTTAATTATTATTTTATTATAATATAAAACATAAAAAAATAATATATATATATATATAACAGAAAAGAATAATATATGTACTAAATAATAAATTTAATTAATTATATGTTAAATATAATCAATATGTTTAATTATGTATAGTTTATTCCCAAATCATTTTATTATTTCATGGTGAAAAGTTTTTCATTTAAAAAGTAAACCGTCTTTTATGTTTTCATTTTTCTTTTTTACATTTTCTCTAAACATATCTAAAGAGTGGATCAATAGATCCAAATAAATTATTAGATTAACACATTATCACTCTAATTTCAAAGGGCACTGCAAGTGTGTTAATATCAATATCCTGACCCTTGTATAAGTTTAAAGCACCTCTAGTACTTGTTTTGTGTGAAATTCAACTTAACTACACTGTTATTCTCTCTCTCAGCAGTATGCTATGTTTTGCAATTTGCAAATCCAAATATTAACATAGAAAATACCTACAAAAACAGTGTTTTTTCTGACTCCTGCTTAACATGCGTTCAGAATGCTTGACCTGTGTGCCTTTTGGACCATCTCTCTCCTTTACTTGAACCACCTAACTACTCTTACTTCATCTCAGCTACCCAACAAACCCTATCCCTATTTTATTTATATATATATATAATGTGAATTTTGAATAAATATTTTACTTGAGATGATGTATATCAAATATTCGCAAAATATACGTTGGAAAATAAGAGACTACTAGAAACAAAATAAGATAAGAAAGAGAAAAAAAAGAATCTGAGGTTTGACATACGACAATTTTAATATTTTTAATTTATATAAAATAAATCATTATCTTGTGTTTCCTCACCTTAAGAAAACTGTCAATTTTTAAACTAAAAAAAATATGATCCTATATTTCAAAAAGAGTATATTATAACCTTTTTTTCAAGAAACTCTGACAAAGTTACTGCAGCTAAAGGTTCAAGTCAGTACATGACATAGGACTAAAGGCGGACACACAATTAATGACATACTTTTTCCATTTTAAAATAAGTACTTTTAGATATTTTATCTAAATGTGTATTTGTTAAATATTATTAATTAATATATTATAAATAAAATTAATAAATATATAGAAAATATAAATAAAAAAGGATTTGATAACATTAATAGAAATGTTAATGACATATAGAGTATATTTGGCTAAGTATATATTAAACAGGTGTTTTATTATCATAGGAAAAGTAAGGTGTTTTACTTTTTTTAATAAATTAAGATGTTTGTCACTAAAACATTGGGAGACATAAAATATTTCTTAGCCACATTAACTATAGCAGTATTTATTTTAATATATTCATTTTTATAAAAGTATTTCGTAGGATAATTAGATGCAATTATGACAAGAGTATTTGATAAAATAAATTAGATGTAATGTATATAAATTAGATTTATCTTTCAATAAAATTTGAAGGTGCGATTGAAATAAACCATTGAATATTCTTACGGGTTAGGTTTTGATGAATTTATATAAATTAATTTGGTTCATGAAAAAAAAACAATAAAATGAGAAATAAGAATAATAAAATGAGTTTATTTTATTTAATATTTAAATATTCATCTTGTTAATGTTCGGCTGACTTTATTTTTGAAAGATAGGAAACTTATATGTTCAAAGATACTGAGGTTGTTGTTAAATTATAACTATCGTGATTTTTTATATTTTTTTAATGTATATTTATACAAAGAACTTAATTAATTTTTATGAGTTATTATATTGTAATAGTTAAAACTACTTATTTTTATTGATTATATTATTACATTTGTTGAAGTAATAAAAATTTGAAGACTTGAGAATAGGAAAATTATTATTTGAAAGTTATTAATTCAATTAGTAAGTGATACATGGAAAAAAAATGAATCAAACACTTTTGAATTCACTTAAGAGATCATGATATGAGAAATTTGTTAGTGCATGATTCTCAACATAAGAGCGTTGAAAAAAACATTCAACTTCAAGTTTTACATCTACTTACTTACTTTTTATACTTCAAATATGTTGGAGTAGTTAATTTTCAAACAATATATATTTATATTTCTTCTCATGATATTGTCTTATACTTTTATGCTTCAGTTTTGGTTGAAGTGATTGTTCAATTTTAGAAGATATTTTGAAAACTATAAATCTAAAGTTGAACAATCAACAAATTTCATATTATACATAATATTTGATCCTTTACTCATATTTGTGTCACTTATTTTTAGTGAAAATCATGTGTTAAAAAAAGTATGGGATTAATCTTTTTAGATTATGACTTAGGATATTATCACTAAGAAATTAGAATTTTAGTAAACTAAGTGTTTGAATGAAATATTATGAAATAAATTGTATTAGAAATCTTAATAGTTAGTAAGTTGAGTTTATGAAATTCAACTCCAATGATTTTCATCAACCATTTTGTACACTAGAATTTAAAAAAAAAAATTATGAAAATTTGTTTACCCTGTTTGTGTTAATGTTAGGATTGTAGGTAGTTTATTTATATCCATCTCCAATTCAAAGTTTTGTAGTCTTTAATAGTAGGTGTTCAAACAGTCTAGATGAATGCAAATTAGAAACCATTTGATTTATCAACTATACTACATCAAATGGTACATTTTCCAGATGTTAATAAGTTTTATGGTATAATTACCCGGAATTTGTCTCTAATTTAGGCAATTTGTCCAACATTAACTAGTTTCGATTTTATTTTTCTATTATTTTGTTACTTAATTTTATTGCTCTTCAATTCTTGTAAATAACTTCATTTTGTGTCTAACTTGCTTTTTCTAGTGTATTCTTAATTTTTTAGAGGTCTGAACTAATAATTATTTTCAATCTTGAAATTGGAAAAAACAACTCAAAAGGACAACAATAAATGAAGGGGGCAAAGTAAAGAGGGCATGGAAGTAAGTCAAGACGCAAAATTTTCTCAATCCATACCTATCTCTTTATTTGATTAGGAGGAAGAGTATATGACAAAAAAAAAAAAGCTTAACAGAAGTAACAAATATTTTTATGCTGTTGAGGGCTATTCCACTTTTTATAATCCCTATGCTCTAACAATATTGTTAGGTCAGTGATGAATGGTACAAATATAAAGAGAAAATTCACTTTGATTTACCTAGTTTAGAATAACTAGTTTCATAGTCTTTGGTGAAAATTCCTACATCCACTTACCCACTTTCCTGGAGATACATTCCATTGTGAATATTTACCATGTAGACAATGCCATTTATTTAAGCCTATTCCGTTCTTATTGGTAAAAAATGCAAAGACTTGACTACATTATTTTCTAGAAAATAATCTCAGAAAATAATCTCATTGTACGGTTGGATGTAGTCTCCATGTTTATGAAAAAAATACATCTCTTAATCTAAGGTTAACATTCTTCATTCTACAAGAGGATGATTAGTCTTTGAGTCAAGCATGGGATACATATAAGATATTATTTAGAAAAACTCTTACTCATGACTATAATGAGAAACCGAAATAAAAATTTTCTTAGGAAGGATTGGGGCAACAAACCAAATATATATTTGATATCTTGCAAAATGATTAAATGAAAGATGCTTAGTGAAGTTTATGAGTTGATATATCAAATATATATTTGATATCATTTTTTATTACAAATGAATATTGATTGATAGGTTGAGTAGAACATTATGGCACTGTTTCGCTCTCATTAGAATCAAGGGAAAAAAATAAAAATTGAAGAGTTAAGTATAAATTACACCATTTTACTTTGTTAGATGTACTTTCATATAACTTAATTGGCATGCATGTGTATGATCATGTAAAGTTATGAGTTCATATTAAGTAATGGTGAAAGGTAAGCACTCTGAAAAAGTTTAAAAAAAAAAAAAATACATAGTGTTGCCACATGAAAGTGTTTAATTGATTTGATTTGTTGTAATTTTTAGTTGGTTATTTTTTTAAGTTGGTTAACTTTGTGTTTATATATATGTCGTACAGAAATAGGAAACCATATATGTGCCATATTTTTCATTTGAGGAACGTCATCAAACACACATAGATTTATTTGACATGCACTTTTTTTTTCATAAATAGTTTTGAATAATATTTGTAGTGCTATGATCTTTTAATTCATTGCTTAAAACAGCAGATATCCTTTCTATTGAAAGAAAATTTAATGATTTGAGAATGACAATTTGCTTCATTCATACTCTCTACTTCTCCCATAATTATAATGTATCATTATTAGGTTGGTTGAATACTTAGGTTATCATAATGCATATATGTGTAAACATTGATATATAAAGTTTGTATTGATATAAATTAATTTGTCTCACAATGAATAGGAATTGAGAAAATAGGTATAGAGAAGCACACAAAAAGGATGATGAAAGCATCTTTATCCAATAACTTAGCTATGGAGATGGATTTCCCTTAGCAGGTAGCATTTTGGTTGAGGATGGGTGGGGCAGGGTGATGGAGAGTGTGTTTGAAACAGACTTGGCAGCGGGCTCACCTTTGCTTTCAAGTGCTTTTTTCGGAATGAATGGGTACGGCTTGAAAGTGATATTAAAAAAGAGTGCAATCTGGATCTCTGTAAATTCGATTGGTTTGGTTTGAAAGGACAACCAAAAAGATAATACTATTAAGAAGGAAGGCTAGACATCATGACTGAAGCTTTTGTCCTTTTGCAATCTCATCTATGTCTGATGATGTATCTTCTTCCTGGCGTTAACTATGAGAGTATAAGAGTGTGTGTGTGTGGAATGTTACCAATGTATCCACTCAGTTTAGTTTTAACTTTCTAGAAATTTGGGAGCTTTGTTCAAATTGGAATGGCCAAAATTTTAAGACGGAAGGTATGTGCCACTTATATATATATTCTTATATATATCATATTTATATGTGTTTAAATGATTATTGCATCATTATATCAACTACTTCTATTTGTTTCCTTCTTCTATAATAGTTATGCTTTTGCTTTTTTTCCTGAAAATTATGATAAATTAATAAATATCTTAGTAGTATTATGTTTTTGTCTTGGAAAAACAACTATGTCTGTTGTAATGGTCATTTTGATTCATTGTTCTTGCTATTTATTTATTTTTTGCAGAATCTCTTCCTTTTAAAGTTAGTTAAAACTGAACAGTGAAATTAACAAATATTTATAAAATTTTAAACTTATTTAAGGTGATTTAATATAGAATTGGAACTTATTTTAACTTTATTCTTGGTCATCACATCCTTAAAATTTTATTATTCCTGTGTAAAAGTCATGTAATAAAGTTCCTAATTTGATTTTAAGTATCCTTAACATTATGTTTCATTATTCTTCACTTATATTTTTATGTAATTATTTTTTTTAATTTCCATTTTTCTTTACACTTATTTTTGTTTCTATTACAACGGAAAGCAAAATTATAAAGAAACAAAAAAAATGTCAAATGTGTCCTGGCCGTCCTCCGCCCCCATTCTTGCCATGCTTATTCTGATCAAGATTCCCTATAATTGTTCTTCTATACATTCACTCACTTAATACTTTAGAACCATTATATTATTATGTGGAAATTGAACAAATTATATTTTATTTCAATAAATTCAAATTCAATGCATTTGTATTCAACTAATAGTTACAGATAAATTAAATTAAATGTGAATACCAAATCAAACATAGCAGGGAATCCTTTTCTCTCTTATTTATTACAATATTAAATTATTTATTACAACATTAAAGAGGTGTTTGTGTTTGTATGAGAATTTTTAAAATTTTAAAGGATTCTAAGATGGTAAAATTGATCTATTTAGTATAAATGTTTTTAGAAATCATTTCTAAAATTATTAGTATTCTTAAAGTGTTATTTTTAAATAAATTTTCCACAGAAGGAAATGAGCATCTAAATATTTCATATGTAAATAGATTTCTCATCCTCAAAAATATTCAAGACATATGAACCATATCTATGACATTTCTACCACATATTTATAGCATTGTAAAAATATTATTTTCAAAAAAACATGATTTCTGAGTACCAACACATATATCAGACTACTACCATTAAATTTAGTAAATATTATTTCATGCTTGTCTTCTAGAATGTATCTCCCTTACTCAGACGAAATTTACTTGTTGAGAAAAAATTGTTGTGAATATTTAGTAATGCACCTTTTAAGAAGTTATTTTTAACGTATCTCGATTATACCGATTTCAAAGACATACATTTAATAATACACTTTTTAAAGAAGAAAAGAAAACATGAAGATAAAATGTTGAAACAAATATTTTCATCTTATTTGGAAACTTAGACATGCACCGAACGAAAACACTTATTTTTGTCTGATTTTTAAGTAATATAGTATATTCTACTTAAACATAAAGCAAAAAAGTCTTAGAAAATTGAAAATTCTATAGCTTATGCACACAGTGTACTTTCAGCAGGAATAGTACAACAGTGCATAAGTAACACAGGAGAGGGTATAATCTATATTATCACCCACCTACAAACTTCACAGCTTTCCCATATCACCCTTGACAGCTTCCATTTTTACATGACAGTGCAAGCATTTGGGTTCTCATCGCTGAAGATCTGGGGAGGGTAGGCATGGAAATACGCAGGGTATGCTGGCTGCACAGGGTGTGTAGGATATGCATACACCTCCATGCCATACCTTGGTGAGTTATAGAAGTATTCAATAATCTTCACCTCTGGAACAACATTGTTGCTGTCTTCACTAGATGCTGCTGCTGCTGTTTCCTCTGTCTTGGTCTCACCCTTTGCTTCTTCCTCTTTCTTTTCCTTGTTTTCTTCTCCTTCACCACTCTTCTTCTCTGTCACAATCTCCTCTTCCTTCTTCTTCTCCTCCTTTGCTTCCGCCACCTTAGCTTCCTCCACCTTTGCTTCCTTTTCTGGCTCTTGCTTCTTCTTCACGATCACTGTGTGCTTCCCAGTTCTCTTGTAGACGTACTCAACCAGCTTCTCTGGATCATACACGCCCTTCACACTCACTATTGAGTTCTTCAGATCGGGTTCAGCTGATTCCACTCCTGCACAATTTTGATGATAAAAAAAGTTACACAAAGCACTTGAACTCAAAGGATTTGGATTCCCTAATTACAATGAATATTAAATGGGAGTATAAAGGCACAGAATTTTATCACAACCGCATCAGTCCAGTCTAAATCTGACGACTTTAATATTTTAATTAATTCAATTTTGAGTTCCGGGGTAGTGGAATTAATGAAACAAGAAAAGAAAATGAAACAAAAGAATAAAAAAAATAACAATAACCCCTTTCACATGGGTGATTCAGATTGAAGCAGTGAAAGTACTGGTTCTGCTAAATCCACCCAACAAACAATAGACCCCGTGCTGATGGGGTGTTGCTCAGGAAAAATTAAATCAGACCTACCCTTCATTCTCTGTATGCGTCTCTTGAGTTCCAGTGAACAAGCTTCGCAATGCATGTGAACTTTCAGAACCGTCACAATCGAAGGCTGCACAGAAGGAAAAGATAAACTAGCATAATTTGTTAGAATCCCACATCGGTAAGAATTATAGGGCAAAACAAGAAGCCAGGGTGGAAAGAACCAAACCTCTACTGCTTTCTCTTCAAGTTTCGGCTTTGGCTTTTCTTCTTCCGGCACCTTCTCCTCTGGAGGTTTCGGGATCGGAGAGAGAAGCTCCACCTGTCTGTGACTCTTTATCTGGATTCTCTCCAAAACCTTCAAAGGGTCCGCTTTCTCTCCCTTGACAACAACCTTGTGAGATTTGCAATCGGTGAGCACTTCTTCGACACCTAAACTCAAACACACGCACGCATGGGTTCAGATACGATGTCACTAATAATCAAAAGGGGTTTGTTGTTGTGTGAGAAAAGTGGGACCCACCTGGGAATCCTCTGAGGGAGCGACGAACCTTGCGAGCGCATCCCTCGCAATGCATGAACACTTTGAGCACAATCTCAGGCGGTGGCGGCGGTGGAGGAGTCACTTCTTCCTTCTTCTCCTCTTCTGGTTTTCCCTCTGTCGCTGGTTTTTCTGCAGTTTCTTCCTTCTTCTCCTCCTCTTTCTTTTCGGGTTCCTCTGGTTTTTTCTCCTCCGCCTTGGGTTCCTCTGGTTTCTTTTTCTGCTGAAGCACAAAAGAAGCACAAAATCAAAACGAATAATAATAATAATAATAGAGATTAGTTCCATGCGTCTAAAACACATAAAAGTGAATAGAAGAAAGAAGGTAGAGAAGGGTTACTAAGACCTCTCCCATTGCTGTTATTGTCTCAGTGGCCTGAAACTACTAGAAGAGGGTTGAATCTGGGGCTGAGATAAGCTTAGGGAGGTGCTACTTTTTGCTGCTAAGCCTGTTATTTCCCCCCCTTTGTTTCTTTCACCCTTTTCCCTCACTTCTCTCTCTCTTTTCTGTACTACTCCACTTCTAAACTACTTATTTATAACATACCATATATTCCTCTCTCTCTCTTTTTAATTTCATTCAATTTTTTAAACTCGGCATTTTAATTATTTACAATAAATCATTTATTAAGATTGAAAGTTTTCCATAGTATTTATTACAAGTATATCTCAATGTTTGAAATATATATCAGTCCTGTGATAAAAAAAATTTAAGTATTAAAAGTATTTATATTATTTAAAAATAATAATCTTTTAACACCTAAACAATTACTTGACATTTTATTTTAAAAAATGATATAAATTTTTTTTATAATTATAAAAAATGATAATATGATGGATATCAAATAGTTGTATAAATTTATTAAAAATTGTTCTTTTTAATAACTAAAATGTTAATTAGAGAATCATGATATGTAAAAAGGTTTAGAAAATCATGATCGGATATGTACAGAAAGTATGAGTACAATTTTTTGCATGTCAAACTATAATAAAAATCTGAGTTACATAATCGGAGGATGATTTTGAATACGGGTGCCAAAACCACATACAAACCAAAAAGAAAAACAAAACCACATCCCAAATCTCCACATGTATACAAAACGCCTCTATTATATAAATGTCACCTTGAAGTAAGAGAATGTTAAATTAGATTAATAATACAATTAATAAATTATAAATGAAATACAATTATGGGTTCTCTAGTGTCAACTGTACGTTATACGTTATATTAGACTAGTTAAATTAATTAAGTGAAAGTATTGATGAAAACATTAGAAAATCATATTAAAACTTTTAACTAACAAGAGTTATGAAAATCATTTCCAATGCTGATTAAATGTTTTGTTTCAGTCACACTCAAAGATGTTGAAGTATATCAATGTGAAACTAAACCCTAAACTATTTATTTTGAAAGAAAAATATATGTAAACAACTCATATAGGACTATTTAATTGAGAAGAAAAAAATAGTCTTTAAACTTTTTAAGTATTATCTTTTGTTTATAAGATGAGTTCAAAAAGGAATAACATGGAACTTTCAAAATTTTCAAAAAAGTTTATTTTAAAAAATTGAATGAAAGAATAAATTTTCTCAGTTGAAACGACTCATGATTTACGGTTAGTAGCTACATAATAAAAAAAATAATCAATCAAAAAATAAAAATAATTAATTAAAATTTCAATAAATACAATTTAACAAAAAATTAGTGAATTCAATTAATAAAAAATCAGTTAAATTTTCTTGTCAAAATTTCAACTAGAGAATGCTATCAACTTAATTTGTAAAATATTGAATTTAATTCTCTTAAATTCTTGTAGGAAAATTCAATCAAGTAATTTGAATAATACTCACTTTAAATTTTTCAACAAGTAGTGATATAGAAAATCAATTGATTAAATTTTAGAATTAACAAGTTGATTTTATCAAAATTATTAACTTGTCTACAAATTTCAAGAATTGACAAATTCTTCCAAACAATATTAATTTATGTGAATTAGATAAATACTAGTTGAAAAAACTAAACACAACACAATTTAAACTAGAAAGTTATTGGCAATACATTAAGAAAAACAATCAATTAGATTTTAAAAAACAAGAGTTGATTGATTATACATGCAAAAATAGAAATTATGTAGAAATGGAAACGCAACTAAAGATAAATAAAATAGAACAATAACACAAGGTTGTATATGTTCAATCTTTTTCAAGAGCTGCATGTTGTTTTCCTCGTCAAACTAGTAGAAAATTCCATCAATCAACACAAATGTAAATTCAATACATTCAAGAACCAATCTTGTTACATCTGGAGGACACTGAAATATGATTAAATAATATTTCACATCCATATTTTTTTTCATAATTTTTTTGTTTTGATTTCATTTGCTAACAAATTCATTATCTCATTTTTTTTATATTATGGCCAAGGTGATGATTATGAATTTCATCTTTTTTAATTCGATGAATATGTTCTTGTATAATTTGATCAAATTCTGCAATTCTTTATATCAAACTTAAAAAGTTTCATTACTTTTTTGATATATCTTTTCATTTTTTTCATGGAAGACTAAATTACTTTTACTAAGGGTTTTAAAAACAACAATGATTCTTAACAAGACCTTCCTCCAATATTCTCTATCTATATTTTTTCTTTAGCATGCTTATGTATTTTTTTTTTTGGCAATCTAATTTTAAAATCAACCCATAATGTTAGTAATGTGCTCATTAGTTATTTCATGACTCTTTTAACTTAATACTAAGATTTCTCTCATTTATACTACCTTCGTGTGCTGATTTACTTGTAAAATCATGAAAAACATTAAACAATTCACAACAAAACAAAAGACTCTATCTAAATATATAGAATAAAATAGTCATCTTCTTTCATGCTTCTCAGTTCCTCTCGTTAGGAGGCAATATTGTAATTTGATGCAGAAAAGTGTTTAGACAGTATTTATCCTCTGAAAAATCTATGTGTAGTTATTGAAGAAGTGTCCTAATCATGGATTTTATGAAGAAATACAAGTGCATATTTTTTGTAACGAGTTCCAACTGCAAACTTACGGTGATTTTTGGACGCCTCTGTTGGTGGTTCAGTCTTGTTAAAAAATTGCAGAGAAGGTTATTAACGATATTGAATCCATGACTTCTGTTGATATGGGAGGCCAACATAGGACTACACCAGTCAAGAAGAGGGGAGTATTAGAGTTAAGTTCTCACTATACTTACTCTTTTGGCTTAGCACAAACCTTTGACCCAACAGATATAGACTTTAAGCCAACATATGCCTAAACTCCCCCAGCAAATACAAGTTGCATTAGTTCCCCAACCAGTGCGAGATGTGATTTTTGTGGAGGTAATTATTCTAATGGTTTTTGCCAAATGCTTAGTGGTTCCCAAATGTAAAAGTCAATTACATGAAAAATCAAGGAAGGCCACAGTTCTTCAACAACTCTTTTGCCTAATTCTTACAATCAAGGGTGGAGACAGAATTATGGTGAAGCATCAAGAAGTGGATCTCAACAACATTAACATCCGCTAAAGCATGAACGACTCAACAAACTTGTAGATACTTTATAACAATTCATGCAATTATCACTCCTGAATCAGAAAAATACAGACACGTCTCTTCAAAAATCTGGAGGTACAAGTAGGTCAATTGGCGAAGTAGATGACAGACCATAAGGATGAATCATCTTCTGTAAACACCCAAGTTAATCGCAACGAGTAGTGTAAATCCATTGTTACAAGAAGTGGAAAATACATAGGGTTGAGAGAGAAAGAAAAAGATGAGAATAGTGAGGATAAAATGGATGAAGATGAGAGAGGAAAATTGAGTGAGAATAGTGGAATAGAGAAAAAAATAAAGAAAAAATAATATAGAAAAAGTTAAAGAAAAAAAAGAAGAAGAAGAGGTGAGAGGGCTATTTGTTAAAAGGCTCTCTATCCTTTTGCACCCTCTAAGAAGGAGACAGAAACAATTCCTTAATTTTAAGGAAATTTTGAAGCAACTGCCCATCATCATTCATTTTTCAGAAACTTTATTGCATATGCCATTTTATGCTAAATTTATGAAATAACTATTGACAAAGAAGATGAAGTTTATTGATAAAGAGACTATAAAAATTGAATGCAGTGCATTGCCATTATTAATTTTTGTTTCTTAAATCCAAGGATCTGGTAGTTTTGTTATTCCAATGACTATAGGTGATCTACCTTTAAAGAAAGCTTTATTGAATTTAGGAGCTGACATCAATTTAATTCAGAGGATTAAAAACCTTAAGATTTGCCCTATTAAGATGACATTGCAACTTTAGATAGATTTATAAAATATTCTCAAATGATGGTTGAAGATGTGATGATGAAGATAGGAAAATTGACATTTCCATTCATGGAGATAAAAGAAAATACAGAGGTTCATAGAGATTTTGTTGATGTTCTTCTTCTCCTCTCACGCCTTCCTTCACAAAAGTCCTCCATATCACTCTTATCTTATGTAGATTATATAGAATGTCTCATTTCTCGTCTTATATTACTTTTATCAATTAGGAATATTTTTAACTTCCATATTTACACTTGTTTCTCTCTCTCTAAAGATGATTTAGTGTTTCTTTTAATATAATACTTTAGTTCCATTTATTTTTTAAGTACTTGTTATTAATATTAACTTTAAAGTTTATGAATAATTGTATTTCTATCAATGTTTTTTTTTCAGGTTTTATATTTATTTGATATTAAATTTTATTTGTTAATTTTTGACAATAATAAGTTGATATATTTTATTTTACTTTAGTATTAACCATAATCAATATAATTTATTTGAAAAATTATGATAAACATATGTATATATAGATTTTGACTTATTATAATGGATGTGAGTTTTTTGTTTTTTTTTACATAAATCTAATGATTATCCTTTGCAATATTGAGTGTTTAAAAATGTTTTATTTATCTTTATGTAAATATATTTTATTATATTTTTGAATAGTTTTAAAAATATAATTATAAATTTTTTATTCGAAATTTTAATTTTCATTGGTTGGTTTCTCAATTCATTCTTCCTGTTGTGGTTTATGAGTCACAAATTTGTGTTATTTTAAAATTTATTCTATATTTTGTATTCATATTTTTTATTCCTCTAATAAAAATTAATTATTATCACTACTTATATAATGTGTCTTTTTCTCTTAGGTGTGAACGATTATGCTTTAGAGGTGTGATAGTTATAATTATATAAAGTGGTTTCTAAGTCACATTATAGGTTCATACTATTAATTTGAAACTACTTTTTGTTGTTCTTTTAATTTTATTTATGAGCATTTGTAACATTTAAATTTTTATTTGATATTTTTTATGAAAATCAATAAAAAAGTATAATAAAAAGAAAATTATAAAAAAATGAATAAAAAATAAAAATGTGATTTTAGTACCTAAAATATAATAATAAATCAATTTAATTTATAAAGTAACATTGTTAAATGATCTAATTTATTATGTTATGTTATCATATTCACATGACATCAGCATGTTAATATCTCAGCAACATAATAATGGTCTAATTTACTTTTGATTCTTTGATGACACCATACTTATCTTCTTTCTTCTCTTTCTTTTGTATATAGTCGTATTCTTGAGATATGAAATATAATGTTTTCAAATTGGAATAAACTTTCTTCTCTCAGTCACATCCTAGATAAAATTATTTTTACTAATGGTAAACTCTAAAAGTTTCTTCAAATTCTTCAACTAGATAAACTTATACTCTTCATTTCTTTTTCATAAGTAAACTCTCTTCATCCTTTCCTTGTACTTAAATGTCATTTTTCATATATTAATTAATAATATTAAAATTATAGGAAAGAAGTAATATAAATGTGCAATTTATAATTTGGATAAAACAATATTAAAAAAGTAATATTGATTACATTTTTATAGGAAAGATAGAAAAGATAAAAATAAAAGAAGAACGTAACTGGATTGTGAAATAGTAAAAGTATGTGTAATTATATTTTAAGTGGGTGGATAATTTATATACACTATTATTGTTGCACAGGTGTTTAAAATAATTATAATATTTAAAATAATATAATTTAAAAAAAGATAATGAAGATAAAATAGAATTATAAAATGTATATGTAAAATAAAAATATATTTATGATATATTGTTATAGATCTACTAAATTTCTCTAAATTGAAAATGATAAAAGAAAAATATCATTATATATTTTATGAAATATTAGTTACTATAAATTTCGATAATTACAATAGTATAAAAGGACGTAAGAGTGATAGTGTTAACTTATAATAATAATAATAATAATAATAATAATAAAATTAACTAAATTTAATATATAATTAAATATATATATATATATATATATATATATAATATATAAAATATTAATTTACATACAAACTATTTTTAAAGCATTTATAAACAAACTTAGTATTGTATCCTTAAGATTGTCTCTTAACTATGTTGCCATGGTCTTGAATTTAATTACAATATTAATCTTTGTTTAACAATAGTGCTTCTTGGAGTTTACTATTGTAGGTAAAGAATGTATAACTTTTGTTCAGTGTTGGAGTCAATAATACCCCACCAAAGTTTTTTTCCCTTATTATTATACTGTATCTCAACTTAGATTCTTCAAACACTAATGAATATGACAAATTTTTGCTTTGCTTCAGTTACATAAATTATTCTTGAGCTTCAATTATAGTAACCACTCATAACTACCTAGTTACACTAACCATAAAACACACTCATACTCTACTATGACTTTGAATTATTTGGTTCTCACTTCTTTATTAAATTCACAAGCATCCTTTCTATTCTTTCAACCAAGTCTGTTTCCATCTAATTACAAATTAATTTATGCGTTACAAATATATAATATGATATCTTTACTAGACAAAAAAAAAAAAATTGCACTTCCCAGAAAACCTATCAAGTGTTATTTGGCATTTCCTAGGTTGTTTCGGGACATTTTGGGTAATTGGCAGAATCTGGTGTGTTGTATTGTGACCTTACTCACCATTAGATTCAACCAAGGTATAATTATATTTAAAAGTTTTTTGCAAATTAGAACAGAAGCAAAGGTTGTTTCACATTTGGATTCATTCACTGAACTGGACCCAAAAATTAGATTCAACCCCCTTTTTAACTCAGGTACTGATGAGGAAAAGAAGAACAAACAAAATGGGTCTACCAAATCTTATCCGTCCAAAATGGTTACGGTTTGGCTTTTGGCACAACACAGGTTATACTTATCTGTAGTCAGTAGTCAAACAAAATAACACCAACAATAGTCTTCATCAAGCGCAAGTGACGTGAAGATAAGGTCCAAAGCAAACGGTCCCTTCAAACATAGTATGGTATACACGTATGTGAATTGTAAAATTGAAGAAGACATAAGTGTGGTGAATAAAGTTGGTTCAGCTTTCATGATTCACCTGATCAACAAACTTTGCCTCTTCAATTTCATCTTTATTGTTGCACACTGTATATGGTATACCAGCAAGGATCTACAATAAAATTTGAACACTATTATTACATTATGAGTAAGAAAATATATGATTGAATTGATTGTCCACTGAGCTTACTAGTTTCCAACAGCCATACATGAAGAACAGTTAGTAACACTTTTCCCTTAGTGCTTTAAAGTTCTTTCATATTATTCATAGAATATGATCTAAAGGTATTATTAATAATTTAAACTCTGCTGGATTATTAGTTAATTAAAAAATCATAATATATATATATATATATATATATATATATATATATATATATATATATATATATAATTTTAAAAAAAAATAGAAAAAAAAAAAAAAAAAAAAAAAAATATAAAAAATATGTGTGAGTGTGT
>Ga0099824_1005966_pt1 | contig 16931 bp, 9 predicted proteins | sample SiratrowhiteBW_FD_76837 | JGI IMG/M metagenome (GOLD analysis project Ga0099824, IMG submission 76837) | Root nodule microbial communities of legume samples collected from California, USA - Siratro white BW | ecosystem: Host-associated > Plants > Roots > Nodule | place: USA: California... | reverse complement strand
TTTTATATATAAAAATATATATATATATATATATATATATATATATATATATATATATATATATATATATATATTATCTATATATGCAATGCATCGAATAATTATATATTAATATAAAAAAATTGTATATATAATTTATGAAAAATGAATTTTTAATCTAACAGTAAGTTTTAAAAAATTTCATCAAAGTAAAAGTTATTCTGAGTCTGCAATCTGAAGTAAGGTTTTTTGTTTATCACCTTTCATAATATATTTGTAATTATTTGTAAAAGTAATGCCATATGTTTTAGTCTTGGTGGCTTACAAGGAAAACAAGGTCACATTGGAATACTCTTCACGGGAAAAATTCTCAATACAAGGGAACCATTTATTAAAAACATGGTTTAATTCATAATTCATGTTTTTTTACAAACTTTTCTACTCCATAAAATTTTAATTCTCATCAATCATGCATCCTAGTTATTCATTTCTTAGGCTTCATTTAGCCTAATTTTTATCAATCAATAGCATTGATGTTTGAACTATAATGTTACTAAGTTTTTATGAACTAAAGCAAATTTATGTGTATCATATACTCTGAGCAAAATAACTAATAAGAAGGGTTTAGCTATGTTTAGTTCTTCACAAATAAAAACAAGATTAATTTTGATTTTACTCTTTAAAAAAAAAAATTGTTTGTTTTGATGCTCATCACGATCCTCGTCAATTTATTAATTTTGTATGATCATGTCATCATTGTAATGGCATACCATGCATATAGACATAGCACATCATCGACCAGTCTGAGAAGACATGTTTAGATTCATATCAAGTCTTTGATAATTGTCAAGAGGAAGTGTTCACAAAACAAAATCTACAAGGAATAAAACTGAAATTCTTTATATGTACAAACACTGATAAAAACATTAAACCAACTAGATTTATATATATTGTTATATCATAATATACGATATCAGGGTTGATCAAAATTTTCATAGAGTTTGCTTAAACAAAAGCATCTACCAAGAGAAGAGCCACTTAGTCATCTAGATCCTCAACTAGGATACTAACACTAAGGTGGTGTTATCATGGGTGCAAAATAAGAACAAAAAATTGCAACACCAACGATTAAATTACCAGGTATTTTACATGCACAAAATGAAGCCAAACCCAATACAAAAGTTAGTACTAAACACTTATGTCTTAGCCTTTGGTTCTCATAATTGTGATGCTCCCTTTTCCCCCTTCAATGTGAATCTTTGTTTTTCCAACAACAGGCTTCCCAGAAAAGGCTGATTTTGGGTAAGTTGATGGATCTTCCACACTTAGTTTGGATTTCAGAGGAGGTGGAGACAGAAGACGTTGATTTATTTCCTTCAGAGTGACATCTCCATGGGCACCACTGGGTTTAATGAAGGCAAATGGATAGGCCACAGAAGCAGCTAGCTTTGTGGGCGTTTCTATAAATGATTTTCCCCCTATACATGTTAAACAAAGTCAGAATTTGATTTCATCTCAAAAAGTTTCATGCCATTATTAACTGTTATGTACTATAGTTACTGGTTAAGGATTCTTTAGCATTTGACAACAACAATAGGCCACAGTTTAAGAAATAAAAACACAACCATTGTAAAAGCATGCTAACTTCTCCTGTCTTGTGAATCTTTAGCACATACGAGAAATGAGTCTTTTTGGATAAACTTCTCAATAAATACTTCTAGGAAAAGAAAATAAAATGTGAAAGTAACATAAACTTCTCCATAAGCCAAAGGTAGCTCATGCATTACATCAATTTGCAGAAAGTTCTCTCATTTTAGCTTCTTTGAAAGATAATTTTTGTATTATGCATAAGTTAATATTGGCATATGCAGAAATTTGTTTTATTTTTTCTCCTTATTTTCTTCTCACAGAAGTGTTTTTGTAGAAGTTTATTCAAACAGCCTTATCCCCTACCAACTTGGATGATATTCGTAGATGAGATATTAGGCAGATATCCATTGCAATTAAAACAAGAAGAAACACTGTATCAAGATAAAACAAAACAAACCTTTGAAGACAATATTTTTGTGGGTTTTAGTCACGCGATGTTGAACCACATTTTGTTCACGGACTGGTTGAAAGTTGCACAGATCTAAGCATATGTCGTTTTTCAAATAAGTCAAAGTGTACAAGAAAGAGGAAAGAGGGAAGAAATAGGACAATTAGAGTAAATGGCAGGCAGAAAAATTCCTACCTGCAACATCTATATGAATATCATCAGCCCCAGAAAAATTCCTGAGTCAAATAACATAGTCATAAGATTGTTTTTATAAACAGATACATGACATATATTAGTGGTGGTCTTTAGAAGCATACAAATCATCAGGACATAATTGCATTTCAGCATCCGCAAAGCAATCTGCTAGCCACCCTTCAGCTGACTCAAGGTCCTCATAATTGGAAGCAGAAGCACTTCCTAATTCATGTTTCATTATAATTGGTTACCGATATCAAATCCATCCAAAAAGAAGAAAAAAAAAAACAAAGCATAATCTTGCAAAAGGTAAACCTGATGCCCCAGATACCCATTGTGAAAATTCTGAGAAAATCTCCTCATTCGGGTCATTCTTCCCCTATATACATAATGTAAAAATTACACAATCAGGCAAAACAGCAACTATAGCCCAATTATTAACTCAAACAACATCTCATTACTGGACACACTTGACAATCACATATCACAAAATAAAAGGTGATATCCTTGAGTGATAGTGTCTAGTGCCAACTATGTGCATTGCAAATCATGAAGGCATGAAGGATTGTTGATCAACTCAAAACAAGAACACCGGATTATATGTACGCCGAGACTGTAAGACCCAGAACAACAGAGAGTTGAACCAAACATCTCATTGCCACATTTTAATAGTCATTACAGAAGTCTAAGTTAAAACAGGGCTCTATTACACTAAGCCGTCAAATGGCTACAGTAAACTTGCAGATGAGACACTTGATTAAGTTCTACTTCTCATATCAATACGGCTGAACTAATCATTTCACAAAGCATGAATATGAAATCTAGTATTAAAAAAACAGAAATCTTGCAAAAATAACAGGAAAAAGTTGCACAAATTTTAGTACTTAAGACAAAATCTATTCGTACCTTAGTCAGCTATATCATGTGGAATATATTTATGAAAAAGATGTATGTGCTCAAATTAAAGTGTAATAGTGCATTTTTTTTTTTTTTTTCATGTGACTTGACCAATCATGCTACTATAGGTGTGAAAAATCACTCAAGTAAGAGACCTTTACTTTCAAATATGCTGAAGACATTTGTTCGTTGGAGGGGGAGAGACCCCCATCTTGAGTATTGAATTGTAGCATCCGCCGCCTCTTAACTTGATAAGAAGTCTTCAAACATTTGTCTGGTTCATTTTTCAGATTATGTGACTCTGAAATCCACCTTATTTGAGTTAAAAAGGACAGCATTGGATATAAGAAAGCATAGCAGGAATAACAATAATGATAGAAATTAAAGCCAACAGAACACATGAATGCATAAGCTATATCCCTACAAGCAAGCTACAGTTTGATTAGAGGATTTAAATCTTGACCTCCATGTCACAAGGCAATAACCCTACCATTTTTGTCAAGTTCACCCTCAATAGCAGAAATGAAAAAGAACTACACACCCAAGTTGCACATTTTGAATGTTAGACAACATATAACTGCCTGCCAGATAGAAGTACCTTACCACTATTATTGACATTGTATAAAATATCCCCACATTCCTTCACTGGGGTTGTTTCATCATTGAACACATAGGACAGATCTTCATTCTGAGGAACCTCATTCCACAGTCCTTGCGAAATTTCTGCTCAAACAAGAAAACTTTCTCAGGCATCAATTATTTAGACTGATCTAACTTAGAACCATAAGTCTGAGTTACCATAATTGAAACTCTTCTGGAGACAATAGTCCTCCCTATGCCAATCCCACGGCTCCCTAGCACCATTTAACATGGAGCAAAAACCAAATGATTGTCATGCAACAATGAAAAGAAGCAAGACAAACCAATTTGGAAGAATCACAAGAGAGACATTGTAGACATCATGATCTCAACAATAAACAAGCCAACCAAAGTACATAAACAGAGAAGATTAACCAAATCAACAACACAAGTAAATTGCAGCACAAGTTACTAACCAAACCACCACACAAATAAAAAGGAACAGAACCATTAATTACTGCAAAAGAAAGGGGGCGAAAGAAGAGAAAAGGGCCAAATAAACAAAATAAAAAATAAAAAACATGAGAAAAAATTGAAAGAGGGAGAAGCGATGGCCCGCCAACATCATCATCATCACTCCATCATCCTCCCTCTACCAAAAAATCTAACATTAATCGACCATCTCAAAAGCAAATAAAAACCAAGAACAGAAAACTACTAAACCGGCCAAAGCGTACAGATTAAAGGTATAAAAAAAAAATAGGGAAACGATAGTCAACAGCCTCATAAATAAACGAACCAAGAAACAAGAAAAAAAACACTTATCACAAGCAAAATCTAATGAAAACCCATTTCATGTCCCAAATAAAAACACAGAAGAAAAATTGAAGAGCATGAAAAAGTACATGTTGAAAACCAAATGCAGTTTCCAAAGGTTGTGGCTTTCCCAAGAGAAGAGACAGACCCAGAAAAAGAAAAAGACTGAGACAAAGAAAAGGGCTGAGAAATATATATATATATATATATATATATATATATATATATATACTTGCAATAATTGCTGTAATCCATTTCAGAAGTCGCAATTTCAACCAAAAAATAGTAGTCACTGATAAGTGTCCTTTCTCCCCTCCCCTTCACAAAAATAACCGTTACAGAGAATTTCAAGACGCTGCTGCATGAGATGCAAACATGACACATAAGAAAGAACCCAAAAGAAACCACCATTCTCTCTTATATGTCTATCTATGTACACATATGCATATTCTCTTAGTGCTGTTTTGTCTTCCTGTCTTGTTTTCCATTTTCTTGGTTTGGTTATTATATATTATTATTATTATTGTTGTTATTATTCTTTTATAGAGTATGGTATTTATGATTTGGGCATGTACTTTGAAACTTTAAGAATATCTAGCCACATAATCCAAGGAGGGAAGGTGGGGAGGGACAAGAGGGGTCCACAGGAACACGACCTCACGAGATACGGCAAGCGTGCTTTTACTCACTGAGACCCACTCCAGCCATTACTCTATTTAAAACAATGTTCATTCTCTTTGGAATTTTTTGGTGCAATTCCATTAGGAATGAATCAAAGAAAGAGAAAACTGATTTTGTCTTGTTCACCAAGTGTTTGGTACAAGGACACGGAAGCTGTTAATGCTTGCTTCCCACCAAATCAATATCCTCAAATATGGGAGTTACTTTTCTCAATAATCTTTTACTTTTATTAAAAATATTATCATGTTAGTATTAAACTCTCTCATATCAAAAAGATAGGATTTTTAATAAGAATAGTGTGTTACTAGTTAATTTCTGAAAAACCTGTATAACTATTTCAAAAATATTTATGACAAACCAAACAAGCTTTTTTAGTTATTTCCTAAAATTATAACTTTCAGACGTATAAATTTTTCCTGTGTCAAACGTTTCAATTTATTCTCGATTTTTTTTACTGTCATAATTTTACATATATTTTATTTCTTTTATTTTACTCTAATCGAATTTTAAACTTAACATATTTATTCAAAATAGTATGAAAAATAATTTAAAAGATTAAATAAGAAATAAACGCTGTACAATTGTATATTTAACTAAATTTATGACTATTTAAGAAAGTGATACTAAAATTGTGATTACATATCTATAATAATTAATATAGAGAATTCCTTTTCAAAAAAGAAGGTTAAAATTGTAATTTGATTAAGAAAAAATCGCATTCCCTACTTTATCGGAGTGTTAGAAATTAATATTTAATTTAATTAGATTTATAAGCTAAATTTTGTAATGGAATTATTAGAATTTAATTGAACTTTTTGAAATCTAGAAAAATTTGTTTTATGAATAACTATTAACAATGAAGTGTAACTCCTTTCTTAATAATAATAATAATAATAATAATAATAATAATAATAATAATAATATATATATATATATATATTATGGATTTTATTCTTATTAATACAATCTATATTTTATTATTTTTACAAGAACTATCTGTGATCTCTTAAGAAAACAAAACACATCCTTTTCTCTTAGTTTTTTTATATTTCTTTAAACTCTCTAATTTTTACTTTTAATTTTTTTTATTTTATAATCTAACTGTACCTTATAGTAATTGAGAAACCAATAAATAATTCTATCAGATTAGAAATTTATTTAGAGTAAGTTTGTTTATGTTTTTTTTTTTTTAGTAAGATTTTAATTTTCCTTTTTACCTAAGTATATCATGTGACACTTGAGATTTCAAGACTAATCTTTGTTAGTTTAGGATTCTAGTGATGTACTCAGATCATTGATAAGGACTCTTTGGTATATGTTAGACTATTTTTGTCTTTAAGAGTTGAAGCTCTTTATGAGTGTTCATACTTCTAATCATGTAAGGGAAGCTAGTTCTAACTTTTCAATAGTACTCTAGGTTAGATAATCTAGATGTGAAGAAGGTGTAGTCTTTGAGTTTCAATTTCTCTTGCAAAAATGTTATATAATGAATTAAATGTTGTTTGATGAAATATTTGATTATATGTTGTATGAACATGTTAAAATAGTATATTTTGATGATTTAGTGATTAAGTGTTTTTTTTATGTTGAAAATATTCTTGAATGTTGTGAATTGTGAATTGAATGGTATATATTGATGTGAATAATGAAATGTGTATGAAATTGATGTCATACATTTGGGACAATGTATGAGTTATGGTATGTTGATACATTAAGTATGAAAAGTCTATGTTTTAACACATATAATCTAGCTTGAGTCATGTAGACTAAGATATCGGGTGGTTGAAAATTGATGAGGGAGTTTATCCCAACGGGTCGCTCGGTATTAAATGTTTGAACTTATTTTGATCATTACTGAATGAATTAGATGTTAGTCTCTGAAATGAACATACTTAAGGAGTCTTTCAGAAGACGATAGATCCATGTGTAATTTATATGTATAATGTATGTCATATGATATATAGAACTATGTATGATTTATAGGATTAATGTTATTGATATTTGAAATAAATGGAAATCTGGTATTTGATATATAAATCTTATAAGTCATGTTTACAAGTGAATTATATGAATAGTGTTTCATTTTACTTATACTATTGAATGTTGAAAGTTAATTTCACGAGCTTACATTTGTCATTCTTGTTGTGTTATAAATTGGATAGTATATACACGAGCAGACACATATACAGGAGTCGGAGCATCTGAGGAGTATTAGGCTTTTAAAGCTAAACTTGTTTTGTAATTAACAACTTGTATAGTACATGGTTATTCCTAAGAAGCATTTTGCAGCACTATATGTCTCGTATAGATGTTAACATTAGGTTCTTATTACTAATTTAGTGTTGATACCAATTAATTGGATTATTTATATCAACGGATCTTATACCATAGATATGACTTTATTGCACTTAAGTTGTCTTCGAGCCAAACGGCTACTAGTGTCATATTAGTGTCATGGAGTGAAATTCATATCAGTGTTCTCCTGTTCATTTGGTGTTAGGCACCATTATGTGGTGCCGAGCACAAGTCATTGGATTTGTAGTGCGGGGAACACAGGTCATTATTCAAATTTTCCTTTTTTTTTTTACTTTTCTTTGAATTTTAACTATAATTTTCTTAATCATGTATTCCATGTTAGTTTATTAGAATTTAGTTTTAATTAATAGAGTGTACACTATTTATAATAAATAATATTATTTTTAATATATAACTATAACACTATAAAAATTAAAAAATATTTATTTATTTTTACAATTATTTTTTATATTTTTTATAATTTCAATATAAATTTTAATAGTAATTTTTTATTTAATAACTATTATAACATCTAACTTTTTAATTTTATTTTTTATTTTTTATTATCATAAAAAATTAAATACACATGTTTTCAGTAGTTTTTAGAAATTTATAAGATTTTGTAAGATTTTAACTTTATTTTGAATGAACAAAGAATCTATTAGATAAGTTAATTAATCTCGTCAAAGAAAAAAAGTAAGTTAATTAAATAAATAATTTTTTAATGAATATATTAATTTAACGAATTGTTTGTTTGTAATTATTTTTTAAAACGTCCTAATTAAATATGGTTTTTTTAATATAGTATCATCTGTGCTAATTAAATGTGTTTGAAGAAATTTGTAAAAACGTAAGTTCTTCATAAAAATTAAGAAGTTTATTTACTATTTTGTTCATACGTTAAACTTTACGACTTTCAAACTTACACAATTGTTTTGCGTAAAAAATAAGTATTTCTTAATTTATCTAAACTTAAAACTCGTGATTTTTTTATATTAGCAATTGTAATATTTTCAGTTAGTTTAACGAAAATGCAATAATTACAAAAAGGTAAAAATGATATAAAATAATAGATTTGAATGTAGCAAATAAGTCCTAGAGAAAACATCTTTATGTTATTTTATAGAGAACTTAATTTTTCAAATTAATTAGTAGAAGTAAAATTTCTACATATTTTTTATTTAACAAACTCTTAAAAATTTTACAATAGTCCATCGTCATTTTTCTCTAATAGATTGTTAGAGATTGATTTGTGTTCGAAACATACTAAATCCAATTGAGATCATAAATCCAATTGTTTGTTCTAAATTTTCGGGGAATAAGAATTTAAGAAACAATAATAATATTTTTATTGAGAATTTTGTTATTTAATTCGAAAATGTCAACATTTAGAGATGGCCACTTTTAATAAGTTTTCTCAATAAATATAATTTTAAAATTTTGATACTATAGTGAAGTAATAACATTTTTAAGGTTTTAACTAGTAAAATGTCACTATTTTTAATAAAAAAAACTTATATTTCTTAGTATGAAATTGGTTCATTTCATATGATTGTGTGTAAATAAAGTAACGTGATTATATGTATCATAAAAAGCTTTTATCAACTCTGATACATTTGTTATGTATGAAAATAAGTCATGTATTCCGTCCTAGACATTGTCCGTCTTAAGTAATAAAGAATTTCCTTAATCTCAAGTGAAGTATATTAATTCTTAATCTCAAGTGAAGTATATTAATTCTTTTTTTTTTTCGTTTAAGAAAAAAGAAGGAAAGAAAACTACTAATAAACTTAAATATTTTTAAAAACTAAAAAAAGGAGACAAAAGCAAGAAAACTTTTACACAATTGAATATGGTCATGATAATATAGAAAAAAAGAAAGTAAAAGAAAAACTCTTTAAAAACTAGATTTTTATGAGAAAGATACTTATTACAAGACAATTTTTAATTCGCTTATGCAACTAAGTTCCTATATGGAGGCCTTAATGATAAGTGTAATTTGGGACCAACTTTTTTTAACATTTTTTCTTCGATAAGGGTGAGAGATACTTACCCCAAATAACACAAGATTTCAAAGTAAAATTTTGGCACTCTCACACTTAGAAACTCAACTACACAAACTCAAAATATAAAAGCTAAATCAAAACTATCATAAAATTTTAAGATAAGTACTAATTTAGAAGAAAACTTCAAGAAAGACGTATGACTCAAAGCAATAAAAGTAAAGAAACTCAAATATGGTATCCCGTTGCCTAAAGAAATTGTGTTTTGAAACTTTGTTTTGATAAACTTTTCAACAAACTTATGTATGTCCTTTATTTATGCTAAAAGATCCAACAAAGACACTCAAAGTTTTGCCTACTAGAGTAATAAGCAAATGAATAACTAAAAAAGCAACAGGGTTAGAAATTTATGAACAAAAATCACAACTAAATTGGAGAGTCAAATAAAAATGAATTTTTTTGCTATAACCTTTAGAGACCATTCATCTTCGTTCCTATCCCTATCAAGTATAAATATATGTTTCATCTTTGTCCTTATTGAGTAATGGATATACTCATACCCACTCTCACAGTGTCCCAAATATTAATTAAATAATTTTTACAAAAAAAACCACATCAAAGAAAATATAATGCTAAATAACAATTACACTTGATTGAAATTTCACGAGAATTATGATATCCAATACTTTTACAACGGTTGAGAGGAAAAATATCACAGGGATTTGAGTGAATTTAATTGATATTGAATAATTTAAAATGTTGAAAGAGAGAATGAAAAATATATACTGAAAGAAGAGCTCTTCAAATAAATGAAATTAATAACTAAAAAGAAAACAAAAGATACATATTTTAGGTTAGTTAATAAACTATTTTTTATTAGAGTTCATTTGATTTTTTAGGAATTTTCTCCCTCTTTTAAGGTGGTTTCTCTCACTTCATCCATGGCCTCTTCCGCTGCCTTCAATGAATTTCTTAAATGGTATGAGGATCGTCAAAACTCTGGTTCTAGTGCTTCTGTTGCATATACAACACATACAGGTACATCTTTTATTGTCACTCATTCCAATTCTCTTAGTCCTTGGTTCTAGACTCGGGTGCCACATATCACATTGTTGGTAATAATTTTTTTTTCTCTTCTATATCTACCTCTGGTTATTTACCTTCCATTACCATAACTAATGGCTCTAGGGTCTCATCTCATGGTGTTGGTACTATTCATCTTCTTCCTTCGTTGTCTATTGATAATGTTCTCTATGTTCCTGGGTCTCCCTTTAACTTATTATCTATTAGTCGACTCACTCGTTCCCTTGATTGTGTCATTTCTTTTACCAAAGATTTTGTTTGTTTACAGGACCGGAGTTCGAGACGGATAATTGGCATTGGGTTTAAGTCTCATGGTATTTATCACCTACGAACATCTACACATGTTGGCATGGTTATGGATTCTTCATCTCTTCTTCATGCTTAGTTGGGTCATCATAGTCTTGCCAAGATGTAGTAGCTTGTTCCAATTATGTCCAAGTTATCCAATTTTTCTTGTGAGTCGTGTCATTTAGGAAAACAAAGTCATAGTTCTTTTCTTAATAGTGCTTCACAATGTGCTTCGTCTCCTTTTGTCTTAGTTCATTCAAACATTTGGGAACCAAGTCGTGTTAAGTCTAATTTAGGATTTCAATATTTTGTTACTTTTATTGAAAATTTTTCATTATGTACTTGGTTATTTTTAATGAAAAATCGTTCTGAGTTATTTTCTATATTTCAATTTTTTTTAATGAAATTAAAAGTCAATTTGGAATTTCAGTTCGAATCTTATGCCGTGCTAATGCCCATGAGTATCTTTCTGATTCTTTTAACATATTTATGAAATCTCATGGCATTCTTCATCAAACTTCGTGTGCTTGTACACCTCAACAGAATGGGGTGGTTGAGCGCAAGAATAGACATCTTGTTGAAACTACTCGCACCCTTCAACGATTTTGGGGTGATGCTATTTTGAGTGCATGTTATTTAATTAATTATATGCCTTCTTTAATTTTAAAGAATAAAATTCCTCACTCTATTTTATTTCCTCATGAACCTCTTCGTCCCTTTCTCCTTAAATTTTTTGGGTCTAGTTGCTTTGTTCACAATTTTTGTTCTGATCTTGATAAATTATTTGCTCAGTCACACAAATGTGTCTTTTAAGATTCACTAGATCTCAAAAGGATATAAATGTTTCTCACAATCTCTTAACAACTACTTCATTTCTGCAGATATCACATTTATTGAGTTTTCTTTTTATTTTAAGTCTTTATCTTCTCCACATGTGTCTCTATCTAATCAAGTACATATTCCAGTTGTCTTTAATACTCCGGTTGTGCCTAGTGTACCTAAAGATTTCTCTCATCCACCACCTCTTCAGGTTTACAATCATCATCAGACTTCTCATTTTCCATTTGATGACTCTCTTCTTGTGTCAGCTCTTCCGCCTCCTCCTGCTCCAATAGTTAAACTTGATCTTCCAATTGCCACTCGTAAAGGTATATGTTATACTCGTAATCCCTCTCCATATTATACTACATTAAGTTATCATAGACTATCTCAACCTTTTTATACTTTTCTTTCATCTATTTCTTTTGTGTCCATTCCAAAAACTGTAGGTGATGTCTTATCCCATCCTAGTTGGTGTCAAGCAATGTTTGATAAAATAAGTTCTCTTCAGAACAGTGGAACTTGGGAACTCACACCTTTACCTTCTGAGAAATCTGTTGTTGGTTTAGATGAGTTTTTGCTATTAAAGTTGGTACTGATGGCACTATTGATTGTCTCAAAGCTCATCTTGTGTCTAAAGGTTATACATAAATTTTTGGTTTAGACTATGGTGATACTTTTTCTCCAATGCAAAGATGGCTTTTGTTCTCTTATTCATAGCTATTGCAGCTCTTCAAAGATTACCTCTTTATCAATTGGATGTCAAAAATGCTTTTCTTATGGGGATTTGCAGGAAGAAATTTATATGGAGCAACCTCCAGGTTTTTGTTGCTCAAGGGGAGTCTTCTGGATTGGTATGTCGTCTGTGTAAATTTTTATATGGCCTTAAGCAGTATCCTAGGGCTTGATTTGGAAAATTTAGTTGTGTTGTTCAACAATTTGGTATGACTCGTACTGAGGCAGATGATTCAATTTTTTACCGTCACTCAAGTATTGGGTCAATCTATCTAGTGGTATATGTTGTTGATATTGTTCTTACAGGTAGTGATAATCATGACATCTCTTAGATAAAGCAACATATATGTCACCACTTTCAGACCAAATATCTTGACAAACTCAAATATTTCTTGGGAAGTGAGGTAGCACAATCTAACAATGATATTGTTATCTCTCAAAGGAAGTATGCATTGGACATTTTGGAAGAAACTAGATTAATGAATTCAAAATCTATTGACACACCCATGGATCCTAATGTCAAACTTCTACCTAGTTAGGGGAGCCTCTTTCAGATTTTGAGAAATATAGAAGATTAATCTTACTGTTACTCGTCATAATATTTCATTTGGAGTCAGTGTGGTGAGTCATTTTCTTAATTCCCGATGTGTTGATTATTGGAATGCAATCATTCATATATTGAAGTATATCAAAGGTTCTCCTGGAAAAAAAGCTTACTATATGGTCATAATAACCATAGTAAAGTTGCATGTTATCCAGATGCTGATTAGGCAGGATGTTTGTCTTGATAGAAAATTTACTTTTGGATATAATGTTCTAATTGGTGATAATTTAATTTCTTGGAAAAAGTAAGAAACAACATGTTGTGGCAAGATCTAGTGCTGAAGCAAAATATAGAGTTATGGCCTCAGCCACCTGTGAGCTTATTTGACTTAAAACATTTACTTAAAGAATTAAAATTTGGAGAGGCCACTCAAATTACACTCATATGTGATAATTAGGTTGCTCTTCATATTAGCTCAAATCATGTCTTTCATGAAAGGACCAAATATATTGAGATTGATTGCCATTTCATTTCAAAGAAAATTATATCTAGAGACATCAAAACTAAATTTTTTAATTCAAATGCTCAGTTAGCTAATATTTTTAACTAAATCTTTACGGGAACCTAGAATTGATTATATTTGTAACAAGTTTGGTACATATGATTTATATGCACCAGCTTGAGGGGGAGTGTTGAATATAATGGGCTTATCACATATTTTCTATTATTTTGTTACTATTTTTATCAATAAATAAATAGTCTCTATGTGTGTATTTGACACAAGGAAGATTAATTCATAATTATTTTCTCCTTTATTACTTACATGTATAATGTAAAGTAAATATATCAAAAATAAGTGAACGTATAGAAAGCTTAACAAATAATGTAAGCATTTATAAAAAGGTTGTAAGCAATATAGAATGTAACACCTATCATATCGAAAGATAAATATTGGATGAATACATGCATAAAGACTCATAATATGGAAGATCTCTACAAAATCTCTTGTTCAAGATCCTCTCACAAGGATGAGAAATCTTCTTAGCATGAACTATATAAATAATTGAATTATACCACTATGATTCGGTTATCTTTATATATAGTGTTAGAAATATCATTTACAAGTGATATTCATGTATCATAAGATATGTTTTTCGATAAATCATCATACAAATCTCACACACACTTGTGTTCTTTATGTAGAAGTCGAATATCTAATATAGTGATAATAGATTTAAATAGCCCAAACCCTATTTTCAAAAAGATCCCAAAACATATTTTCAAATGTTTTCCTCCTATATAGTCTTTCCACATTAAAATAAGCTTATGTCTTGAGTCAATCGAGCATTAAAGTAGTAATTATTCATTGTCTTCTTTAGCAAGTTTCCAAAACCCTCTAAAAAGTGGTAAAGCCTTTCAATAAATCTACTGAAACCTTCAAGACCACTTCTTGTAGGAGAATCTTGAACATCCAACTTGAACACAACCTTCTTTGTGAAGGATTTAGACTTTATTGGTTTGGTTCTCATGTCATCTCTTGCCAATCTTGATCAAGAACAACAACAATAATAATAAGAGTCACAACATAAACCATTTATTGAAGAACAACCTAAAAAGAATAAAAATGTTATCGTGTTGATTAAGTAAAGCAAGGTGCCTACTCCATTGCTAGTAGACAAACTCTCTTATAAACATGCAACCTTTGACCATTTTGCTAAAGGAACCAGATGCATATACTAAAATGTTGACTTAAGACTGCATGGACCAAGCCTTTTCCTCACCTACACCCTTTTAATATCATTCCAAACATTGAAGAAATTGAAACCTTCCTTAACCCATCTATATATAGAGCGTCATTTTCCGTGTATATTCTCTCTCATCCACTTGAAAATTTAACCCAACCTTTACCTTCATTTAAAGAATATTTTGAACCTTTAACCGTAAACTACCTTAACTTTCCTTATCTTCACCCTTATAAACTCCCCAAACCAGGAACCCAAACCTTCCTTTCTTTAAACATTCCACACAACCCTCAATTTGTTAATCTCTCTTAACTGCTTCTATCTTTACCAACTCCTTCCTTTGAACCCAATGTTTATTACCCTTAACCCTTTAACCTTAGCCAATTCTAGCCTAGGTGTTATGTGGATTGTCATATCAAGAGAAAGAAAAGTTGATTATGCTAGCTTGGCAACTAACAAAGCCCTTAGAAAACCATCTCAACAGAAGTTGACAATGAAAGAACATTGACATAGGAAAAAAGAGGGAGAGAAAGTTTCAACTCTATCCATTAACTAAAGTGTCAAGAGAGGTTTGTGTTGATCTAAATCTGCTTTGGTTGCAAGTTCTTTTGATGGATATGTTAGTAAATTCTTAAAGGACCTAGCCATTTATCCTAACCTTTCTCAATTTGCAATCATTTCAGTAAACCACCACAAATTGCCTTTCCCTAATATGACCTTTTCTTCTTAGCATATCTATTATTATAAAAGTAATTTGTAACCAAACCTTAGTCTTTCCCCTTAGCTTCTACATCCATCCAACCACTATCATTTAGTGGTTCTAAGATTGAGTAGCCCCACATCTAAAGCTCGTTAACCTTAGACACAACAAAGTCGTCTTACCCTTTAAGCCTCATAAAAACACTTTCCCACAACCTCCCATTCTCTTAGCCACTAATTGGAGTTAAGTTTATCAAGACAAACATTTCACGAGTTTCTTATAAGATGTACATCTATATCATTAGTTAGACATGCATCTTAGCTTATTTCCCTCAACAATGACCATGGCCAACTTGGCCTCCAAATCAGTACATGCCACACTACAATTCAAATGATATGGTTTGTGTCAACACTCGATTTTGTTCGGGTAATTTTTATTTTTTTTAAATTAAAGTATGATGATAAAAATAAATTTAAAAAAAATGAATAATAACATAAAAAAAAACTATTTATTAGTTTAAGTTTTCTTGAAAAATAATGATAACAATAAAAAAAATAAAATAAAAATAATAAATTTGAATTTTTCCATTAATAAAAATAAAGAAGTCCATTAAAAAATAATAAAATAAATAATTAATAATAAAAAACGAAAATAACAAGAAAATAACAAAAATATCTTAATTTAAAACAACAACATCTGAAAATTAATAAATAAATAATAAATAAAAAATAATAAAAATAAATATAATAATAAAATAACTGCTTCTATACTTGATTTGCAAGTTTTAAAATAAATATAAAAAAAAACTGTTTTGCTTAAATAAATAAAATAAAAATAGAGTAATTTAGATTTGTCTGTTAATGTTTTAAATAAATAATTAAAAAAATATATAACGGAAAAAACAGAAAAAAAGAGAGGGTCTTTAATAAAAAGAGGGAGAACCATTATGGGGGGAGGACTGAAAAGATACATATACTAGAGATAGAGGGAGACGAAAAAGAGAGAGCAGTTTAGTTTTGGAGAGTACAGAAAGAAGGAAACACAAAGGAAAATACTAGCTTTTTCAAGCACCAGGTATGTTTCTTTTCTTCTTGTTTATTTCTAAGTGTCTCTACGCATCCATGGGAGAATAAAAAACTAAAAAATTAGTCTTATGTCACCAACATGCATTTTCATAAATATATCAATTCGCCATTTTTCTGTATTATGTTCTTCTACAATTAAAACTACACCACACCGCACATCCTTGCCTTCAAACTGCACCATCATGCCTTGCAAAAAATAGATGGAAAAAAAAAAGGCATAGAAGGAGTCACCAAGATTCGAACTGGCGCCTTAGACCAACTAAGCCACCTTGACTTTGTTGTTACATTCTTCTAGAATAAATTCAAATGCCTATAGTACTTGTTCTTCGCAAGCCATTAAACTGCTCCCTGCAACCCCATATATTTAGACCTACACCCATAATTCTTTTTGTTTCCAGAAATACCCCTTTAGTTCTTTTTATAAAAAAAATAAAGAAAATAAAAAGTTTTGA
>Ga0099824_1005964_pt1 | contig 16932 bp, 4 predicted proteins | sample SiratrowhiteBW_FD_76837 | JGI IMG/M metagenome (GOLD analysis project Ga0099824, IMG submission 76837) | Root nodule microbial communities of legume samples collected from California, USA - Siratro white BW | ecosystem: Host-associated > Plants > Roots > Nodule | place: USA: California... | reverse complement strand
AGCTCTTCTTCCTTTTCTTTTCCTTTAGATAACATTTTAATTAGCCTAGACATGACTTCACTGTTTTAGGTCTTGGACCGGGACCACCTAGGGACTTACTACCGGGAACACCCTTACTCCGCCCTTTTCGGCTGACCAACGTTCCTCACTAAAGACAATTTTATCATGTTTTTAACTAATTAAAGTGTTATACAAAAAATTGAAGCAGGAAGAATTACAGCAGTATATAGTACAGAAAGTAACTGAGCACATAAAACACTCCTAACCAAGCGTCTCCTATATTCTCTGATATCAGAAACCACCAGCGGCAGTGCCGCACTGATGGCTCTGATACCAATTTATGTTTTAGGTTTCATTTGGTGGATATTGTTGATTTTTCCTTATGTCTATTTTCGTTAACATGGAAAAATTGTATGAATGAAATTATTATATATCTGACTGATTTAATTTTCTTTGGGTTTGCTTGTAGCATCTTTTATCTTATGTCCAAAAGAATTAGATGCAAGATGATGAAGTATATTCAATTGTGGTACATAAGAGTGAGAAATTCTGGAACATTTAACTACTAAAGTAGAATTTGCCAAGAGTTTCCATGAAAAAATTATTTGTTTTAATTATTTTAAAGAAGGAGCAACATGAAGTAATGATGATAATGGGGACTTCTCTTTCTGAGTTTCATGACAAGAATGGAAATTGTCAGGCATCTGAAGATCAGAAAGTGCAATAAGAATATAAAGTGTGTGATGATAGTCTAGAATTCTATCACATGTATTGCTGCTCTACTTTTCCAGTGATTTGGCAATATTAACTTCATTTTTTACTTAGTAATTAAAAATATATATTTTTATATATTAAGAAACAATTTTCTTTTAAATTTCAAAGATCAAATCTAAATTAAGCACAAAATTTTAAAATTAAAAATATAATTAAAATAAAAAATATTAGAGTGTTATAATATTAATTAATTAACCATTTTCTTCATTCGATTTTATACCATGTTTGGATAATCTACAGAAGATACTTCGTTTAGATAACCCATACAAGATATTTCATATTAGATTTCTTAACATGTTTATTTGTTTGCGCTCAATCAAGATAAAAGTTTGTAATTTTTTTTATTTTAATTAAAATTATTATTTTATATCAATACTATTTTAAATATATTGTTTTATATTTATAATAGTATATTTTATTTATTTATTTATTTATTTATAGCTATATATTAAACTTCTGCATATAATCTATATCTTCATTTAAAGTAAAAAAAAAAAAAATAGCCTAAATTTGTACTCATTTGCTTATATTTTAGCAACAAATGATTGATAAAAGTTTCATACACCAAGTATAAATTAGCTTCAAATTTAAAAAGATAATTAAGACAAAAAAATATTAATATTAACATGCGATAGTATTTGAATTAATTAATTAATTTAATTTATTTTTATGTAGTTGGATAATTCACAAATGATATTTCGTCTTGATTTCCTTAACATAATTGTATATATTCATCTTTATTTTATTTATTTTAGCATTATTATGTCTATAATAGTACGTCTATTTAACTAATTTAAACAAATTCATAGTTATATATTTAATTTCAATATATCTTTATTTAAAACTAAAAATACATATTAATTAAAAGTTGTATTCATTAACTAAAAATTAATTATATTATATTTTAGCAACAGCAGTCAAATTTCAAAATATGTTAAGACAAAAAAATTAATACTGACTTGCGAAGTTGCGATAGTATTTATTTATTTAATTAATTATTTTTCTGTTTTAATTTTCAATCACATGGGATAATCCACAGGTGATATTTCTTTGAAGTTTCTTTAATTGGTTTACTTGTTTGTTATTACCCAAAATAAGGATGCGTAAACATTTTCTGTTTAATCTTAAGCTTATTATTTTTTATCAATATTTTTAAATATATTATATTTTATTATATATTTAGCTTCATCATATAAATCTACATATTAATTTAAAACTAAAAAATGTATACTTAAATTTGTACGTTGTAACTAAAAACAACTTCTTTGAATTTAAGAAACAATTTAAAAAAAAAATCGTAGACGAATTCTAAATTAATGCAAATTTTGTAATTAAAAATATAATTAAGGAAAAAAATTTAATATTAACATGTAATAGTATTTATTTAATTAATTCATTATTTTACTTGAACAACTCACGAATACTACTTCTTTTAAGTTTTCTTAACATGTTTATTTTTTTTATTACTCAAAAGAAAGAGTGACATCTTTTAATACTAAGCCTATTGTTTTACATATATATTATTTATGATTTTATTTTCGTAATAGCATATTTATTCAAGTAATTGAATAAATTTATAACTTTATACTTAGCTTCAGAATACAATCTACATCATTATTTAAAAATTAAAAAATATTAACTTAAATTTGAAATTGGTAAAATAGTGTTATGTTTTTTTGGATATAAGAGCAACTTTTTTTTTACAAATTTCTAATATCAAATCTAAATTAACCTCAAATTTTAAAGTGAAAAAAATATAATTAACACAAATTAATATAAAACATGCAACAGTATTTATTTTTTTTTAAATTTCTTTGTTTTAATTTTTTTATTTTGTCTGGATAATCCACAGATGATAACGTGGTTAACCACAAATAATATTTCGTATGAGTTTTCTTATATGTTAAGTTGTCTATTATCACTCAAAATAAAGGTATTAAATATTTTTTATTTGAAATGTATTTAGATTTATATTGTTTTAGGTACATTATTTTATTACTTCATATTTAAAGCTGTTTATTTATTTAATTAAATAAATAATTTATAGCTGTATATTTAACTTAAGCGTACAAGACATATACGCGGTCATGAACTATTTCAACTAAATTGAGGACAAAAATTGATCATTAAGTCTATTATTCTGTATCAATATAATTTGAAGTATATTATTTATTTTATACCTTATTATATTAATTTTCTTTTACTATATACATAATAATAAAATAAAATTGAAAACACGAATAGTAAGAATTGAATCTACTAGTATCAGATCAAATATGTCAGGATTTATAACCTAGCATACATCAATGCTTATTTATTAGATAAAATAATTTAAGAATTTTTGAAAGTTTATTTAACAAAATAGAAATATTGCATCGTTAAAATACTTTTTCAAGCGTAGTAAATCCACCTATAATAAGTAAATATAAACAATAAAATTTATTTGTTCTGTTAATTATTTTTATTAAATACTAGTTGACTTATTTAAAGGCTTAGGCTTGTTAACGTGCATTTAGACTTAAATTTACTAACCTACTTAGAGGTTTTTTAAGCAAAAGTTTGACTAGAATTTTAACTAGGTTAAATTAGCCTTAAAGTTTTATAAGTAGATGAAGATTAAACCTCAGGTTTAGAGAAAAAAAAGTCAACAACTATTTAAGATCTAAAAAGAAAATCTGCATTACATAAACATATATTCAATCCTAATGGTATATTAAGAAAGCGTTTCATAGGATTTTTAATTATGTTAATTAAAATTCATACTCTCATTTTCACCAGCAAATCAAAGCACAAAACCGTTAATCTTCTTCTCCACCTCCAATAATCTATCAATCAAAGATTGGTGGGTCTATACATTTCAAGATTTTGACTTGAACTTGAATTATTTAATTATCATAAGACATTTTTAGGAACTTCATTAAACCCTAATTCAACTCAAACACTTATTTAGAAGGTCCTAAGTATACCAACAAAGCATACTATTATATAGGCTAATGGATTTAAGTCTTAAGACAAATTAATAAATATAAATGTCAAGACATACTGTAATAATAAAAAAATCAAGAACATTGACGCCAATAATATTCTGTTAGTTATACTTAGATAAATTGATTTATTAAGATTTAAAAGATTTTGCACAATATTATTTTTGTTAATAGGCATAAGCTAGACTATGTCTATATGTAGCCCCTTAAGTTCTGCAGTTTTCCAATATGATCTATATCACTATATGTGTGACAATTAACAAAGCTCTAAGTTTTGTACCAAAAGAGAGAAAAGGAAAAAAAGACAACACCATAAGCAAGTCAACCAACCAGATCAAACACTAGCTTAGGCCTTCTTTGGGACTCACTCTCTACAAAAAAAGGATCCCTATATATCAACATCATGACCCTTTTTTCAGCTTTACTCCTGATCGATCACAATCATCACATGTACCCTTTCTCCAACAGGAACATTTTATCCATGGCTTTCCTTTTCTTCTTTTCTTATGCTTTAATCTTCACATTTCCTCATTGTCTACTATAAATGCATGCTGCTAGAGATACCTATGCTTCTTTTTCCTTCCAAACTAAATAACACTCAAAAGACCAGAACTAGTTGACTAGATGGACGTGTGAGGCTTTATGTTGAAAACTTCAATGCAAGATTGGAGGATATTGAGGCTCATTGTTGACAAAAGTTGTACAAGACTTAATATTAATTGCAATTGGACCATTCAACAAGATTACATTACTTGACATCACAAACACATACATGCTTGTGGAGTAAACAAATGTATCTATCTATCAACAAAAACTTTGTTAATTTGAAAGAAGTGAGAAATCAATCCCCCTTATGCCTAACAATGATAAAAAATAATATCTACAAAATTTCAGACTTTCTTTTGGCAATAGTTTTATAGAAGACTAAAGGAGCACAGTCTGCTATGAATAATCATCAAAATTAAAATCAGAAATAGCATGTGGAAGTTACAAAGAACAAAATGAGTAACAACAAGCAACCATAACAAGCCTTACACAAGCAAACAAACCCTGTCTCTGGTGGTAACAAAACTCCATCAATTTCCAAGGGCCTTGGAACAGAACTTTGATGACCACCTTGCAGCTCACTTGCAATCTACCCCAGCCTCAGCAGCACGACGAGGCTTGTTCTTACGCCTGCTCCCATTATGTCTGAATCCAGTAGACTTTATTGTATCATCAGGGCCTGACTTTGCTAGAATGCCATTCTCCTCTTTCATGGGATCTATCTTTTCTTTAACCTGTGTAGATCTCTTCCTTTTCCTTTTATTTACTGTTATAGCCTGAGTTTTCAAATCATTGGTAGAGCCATTATTACCTTTAACATTCTCCTCATCTTTCTCTATAATTTCAGTTACTTCCACTTCTTCAATTTCATCAGTCAGTGACTTTAGAGGTCTTCCTCTTCTTCTGTAAGCTGGGACTTTATCCTCTTCACCACTTCCAGGATCCTCCGCTATAACAGATTGCTTCTTCCCTTTTCCTCTGCCTCTACCCATTGCCAAAACCCCTTGTTCACAAAATGAACTAAAATTTCTCTGAGAAAATTCTGCGCAGATCAAACAATTATACTTCAAAGGCCAAACAAAGATCATATAACTGAAACAAAACATGAGGTTTAAAAGATGATAGTTAAAACCCCACATCAATTTCGAGTGATGCTACTTGAAACCAATTCTTGATCAGATACACCTTTGTGTTTTAAACATCAATTATTTGTTTTATACTATATCAAAAGTAACAGATAATGATAAATTCTCTTCTTGCTATTTAAGGATCAAATAAAGAATGCATCAGTCGAAATTCTGATGTGAGCCTAGATCAAGGACTTTGGAATACTATTTACATATGCTCACTCTTCAAATGGACAAGATCAAAAACTTAAACACCGTTTAGAAAACTCATTCCAGAGGATGATTCCTTTTGTCAATAATCAGCAAAAAAATGCATAAACACTGTACTTGCACGATGCATCCCACTAATTCTGAAAATCTGAACAACCAATTTCAGAACAACCAATTAAAGGACCAAGTTATCTTAACTTTCACCAAAGAAAAATTACAGACATAGACAGTGAAAACATTAACATCGCATTTGAAATCATTTTCCTTATCAACAAATTAAACCACATCGCGGATCACCTAATCCTAAACCGAGCAAATGAAGCCAGCTTCACTTTCTGGCAACAGCTAAGAGGAACCCAAGATATAACAAAACTCAATTTCAATGTAAACAGTGTAAATTATTGCAAAGTTTTTCAACTTCGATCTAGTTCAAGCTCATGCAAACAGACTTCATAGACTCCTCTGCTTCAAAACAACATGAAATCTAACAAGAAATAGGAATTCAAGCCACTCTCCCACTTTATCCAAAGGATCAAAACAGAAGAAGATAAACATCAGAAATAGAAAATAAAAAGGAAGAAAAAGAAAAGGCAAGCAATAACATTATAGATTTACACAGAATTGAGATTGACAGAAGTAAGAGACACGGAAGAAGAGAAATGAAGCTGACCTCCTATCTCGAATCAACTTTCTGCATAACAAAGGCAACCCATTTCGCAAAATCAGATAAGAAAAATCCAGAAAGAGGGTAAACCCAGATGGAAGCAGCGGTTTTCTATTAATGGCTTGAAGGAAAGCATAAACAGAGAGGGAAAAAGGGTCAAAATTTTGATCTGGGTCAAAGGAAGTGAAGAGACAGATCAGAGAAGTGATGTGATGAAGAGCAATATGAGCTTAAAGACAGAGACTTGGTGAGTGAAAATGTAGAACTAGGTTAGAGAGACAGAGAAAGAGAGAGAGAATGCAGTGAGCAAAGACAGAAGTGAAAGAATGCAGAGAGAAAGAACAGAAAAAAGATTGGAATTAGGATGGAAAAATAGTAAATGGAAGATAGCAAGATAGAGTGCAATTTTTCTCTTTTTTATTGTTTTTAAATAATTACTTGTAGTCTCTAATAGTAATAAATATCTGTCAGAAATAATAATATTTTTTGAACTAGTATTCTGGATTAAGTTATTGTAATAATAACCAAACACTTGCACTAAAAGGTTAAAACCGCTTCTCTATCACAACTCTTTATTTATTTCTTTTTTTTTTCAAAAGAGAATAGGAATTTGAATTGTGTTTTTGTCATTATTTGAAAAGAAAATAAAAAATAAAGAACCTAAGACTAAATTCGTGTGGTTAAATTAAAAAGAACAACTATCAATAGAACAGAAAATTAAAAAAAAATATTATTATTAACATTTTAAACTAATTCCTAGATTAAGAACATTATCAAGGTAAACAAAATATTTATTAAGAAGTTTGATATTACTACTCCGAGATTTCGTTATTATAAAAGTAATTTAATAAATTAAAAAAAATTATTAAAACTTTGAAAGTTGTTACTTTAGAACGAAAAGAATATCATTTTAAGAAAAAAAAAACACTTACTTTAACGTCATTTAAGTTTATTCCTCAAAACATTAGGGTGAGAATATATATTTTGTTAATAAATCATTAAAATATATTTTAGATATATTTTACTTTCAAAAAGTGATTTCCATGATTTAACTTTTTTAAAATAAGTACCTTCTCTCATTACATTTTTATTTTATGAAAATAGCTTTTCTAGATATAATATTTTGAGAATATAATTCTTATAAATATAAAATTATACATGAAACTAACGTTTTCTGATATGATACAAATAAAAATCAATGCAAACTATCTTACAATTTAGGTTTCAAGTAAAATTTTGGTGCATTATCGAGATTTTCATTATGACTATTGAAGAATATATGAATATTTCTAATCATTACTTTACAATTATTCTTTTACATGCATTTCCAAACACCTGTTTGAAAATGATAAATAAATCATTTTATCATTTTATAATATATTGGAAGAGTAAATAATATATATATATATATGCAAAAATATTACAGTATTTATGTAATTAAAATAGGAGTAAATTCGTCTGCCGATCTCAATTATTTCAATCTTTTTTAGAGTTGTTAAAGAACTTCAATATGAAAGCAATTATTTTAAAATATGAGTGTTTATTGGTTTTCTATATCCTTCTCCGTAAGAGAAAAACAAAAATAAAGCTATCTATAAATTATAATTAGTTTATAAAAAAATAATTTTTTTATACAATTTCTTTTAAAAATTATACATAAACTAATTTTAACTTATAAAAAAATCTTTTTCAAAAATTACTACAGAAAAGGTATAATTGCATATATAATGATTGTGAACATTGTTATATTGTTTTCAATACATTAATATTTTTTGTTCATATTGATTTGATAGAGGATAACAATAGGCAGAAATTTCTATTTTTGTCTTCAAGTATTAACTTTTCTAAAAGACTATAGTCTCACATTCACCTATATTAAACATGATATTTAAAGACTATGCTTTTACAGTTTGACATTGATATTTTATTTGGTTGGACAATAGAGGAATGTCTAGTAATCTTATAATAAAATAGTCTTTCATATTGCTATTATATTATTATAGGATGAATGAAACTTCAAATTTTTGTCCCATACACTTACAAAATTATCATAACAAGACTATGTATCTTTTGAACATATGAAATGCTAGTCTTGATCTCTACACATTTAAAGTGATCATATTAAAATACAACATTTCTCATTCATTTGTAACTTTAAAATATATAACATTCACTTCTTAATTTTTAAGAGGACTTAACTAAAAGATTGATTTTACATGATATTACATGTAAAAAGTTTGTTTATTAAAATCCATTTATACCACAATCATTTAGCCATTTTTCCTTGTATAATGTAAAATTAGTTTTCTGCTAGATTACTACAAAGCACTTCACCTTTAGACCCATTAAGGGCATTTAAGAATTGCTCCTTATTAAATATTAACTAATAACCTATTCAGAAGTTAATTATAAGACATAGCAACTACTAGCAACATTTTAACAAGTCATTAAATTTAATAATTTTTAATTTTATTTAAAATAGTTCTTATAAATATTTGTATACATTATTAATTTTCAACATCAAATATTAATCACGCCTCACGTATATGTATGTGAATTTCTTAACTGATGAGTTGTGTATTTATATATATTATCATCATTACAACTAAATTATAATTTGTAGCACATTATAATATGGACATACACTAAAAGGTATTATATTTTTGGAATTTCTACTTTGTTGGTTAAACTTCGCTTTCATTTTCTTATACCTTACAAATCATATTCAACATTAATTATCAATACATACATTTCTAGCGTTTCCCATACCAAAAATATGCATGGTCACACACCATGACCATTTTGGTGATATATATATATATTAAAAATCATTTTCAATTAAAATGTTTTTTTTTTAAATTAGGTAAGTTTTAAATCAATAAAATGTCTAATATAAAAAAAATAAAAATATTCACTTATGTTAAAAAAGATTTCATCATATCATCACTTTTAAAACAAATAATAACATACCTGAAAATTAGTATAAAACCTTTACAATAAAATAAATTAAATTCATTTTAATTTTTTTAATTGAGACCCGACATACCTCGGATTTGCTGCTTAGCTTACAAATTATTGATTGAATTAATTAAAAAGTATACAAATAACAACATCACAATTTGAACTAAATTAGAATTACATATTAAACATTGTTATCCTCACTATTCAATGATGGTGATATTTGTAGTTTTACTTTAAAAAAAATTGTAAATTTAATATAAAATATAATACTTTCATAGTTGAAGCAGAGGAAAAATAAAAGAACAACTTTTTGTCAAGTTTGTAGGACACTATACAATGTAACAAAATAAAATATTCAATATTTACTAGACTTTTTTTATAAATAACTGAAATGATCAATAAAAGAAAAATAAAATATATGAAATACTACTTAAGCCCTACTCAAAATCAAATACGAAATGATAAATTCAACTTGGTAGTTGGGGCCGCCATAGGGCCAGTGTCCCTTTGTAATGATGCCATTTAACGAGTTCAAAGTTGAGTCCAATCTTTAATCATCTAATGAAAGGACAATTGAAATTAGACACTACATTTGCCCTAGAAAGTATAGAAGTGAAAACTTAGAATTCCAAGGGACAATTGAAGCGAACCACCTAAAATAGGATTCTAAAGTTAGGATTGAACGGTGGTTAGCTAAAAGTAGTTTGGTTGCTTTAAAGTTTGTATTTAAAAACTGGACCTTTGCCCCAGCAAGAAAGGCAGAAATTCCAACTTATCAGTGTGGAGGAACAACGAGCCACTAATAGTCCAAGATCACTTGTTTTCTCAATTTCTGATTTTCAAAAGATAATAATTCGTACTGTGGCAAATATCTAAAGATTACATTATGCATCATAAAGAAAGTAGATATTCTTGCTAAGTTGCTATGCTTTGTGTTTGAAGGTTCTAAATAATTTTAGTTGGCTCTAATATGGATACTAATTCAGCATAGTTGAAGAGGGACAACATTCTATCACATGCCATGTGGGTTTTCTGCAACACCTAGATACACTTATATCAATACTTGCACATTGTCTGATTTCAGAGGCAAATTGTTACAAAATGCCAAGCTGCAGAGAGCATGTATGTTCCTCCTAACAATTTCTTCGGTTGGAAAAATAATTATGCTAACAAATTTATTCAATCCAGCAAACCTGGTCATCTAATTTTGAATTGTGAAATAATACAGTTTCTCATCCTCACCAGCTCCACTGCTCGTCTGGTTCATACTTGAGGAACAGATCTAATCAGAGTAGAAATCAAACCCGAGTGATCTGCAATGTAAGTGGAGTAAGAAGGTGATCTTGACAACAAATGATCTATCTAGCCAACGTTCTTTCCATCTACAAGACGCGTGATAAATATCAGCAATCTGAAATCAGAAATCCCCAAGATGTTAGCTCATGAAGACCTGCATTCATTAGTTGTCCTTTGTGATTTCATCATGTCAATGCGATGCCTGCTAACATATCTGATCTTCAATTGGCTATCTGCAATGTTCACACCATATCTACCAACTTTAAGTGACTCATTCCAGAAAACAACTTGCAGTCCAATCATCCTTAAAAGATGGTGAAAATAGGGGATGCACAATTATCTGAGGCAGAACCACAACCAGATTGCCAGATTAATCCATTATTATCCACATCAGAAGCAATTAATCTCAGTGGAAGACTGGATTTATTATCTCATGTATGCTTTCATCAAAAAATACAATTGAAGTGGAGGATTTCTTCCAACATCTAAACCTTCGAAGGAATTTGTGCCTTTAAATCCTGCCAAACTTGAAGGCCAGACGGATGGCGCTTCACGTACAGCTTCTCAAACGCTTTCTCAGAGCATGCAATTATAGTGCTCAAAGCAAGCCCTGCTTCTGCAACTCCCTGCACTTTTAGCCAATTATACATTGCAAACCTCAGCTTAAGCCTTTCAGCCGAATAGGAAAGGAAGGAAGGAAAACTTTCCAAATCCGATAACGAATATCCTTCATTTACAAGACACTCAAGTTTCATTTTGATCCTATCCGTGCTCTGACTAAGAATCCGAGGGGAATCTCGAATCATCTTACAGACAACCTCGTAATCCAACCCAGCATTAACAATAAATTCAAGTCTCTCCTGAAGCTCAGCTCCCTTACCCCTGAACAACTTAATCGCCTCATTCATTACTTTGGAGTTCTCTTCATACCCCAACCTCAGCATGAACGCCTTCTTCAGAGCCTTCGATTCAAACTCCAGATACGAGTTAACCAGAGGCTCAATCCTCGTTCCCAAAGCCCAACTCTTCATTATGAGAGGATCATTCCTCACAACTCTACACAGTCGCTTCTTGCCAACATTCAAGTTAGTAAGCAAAGTTATGGTTCTCTTCATGGTGAAGGAACCCAACACCAGGCAGTGAGACTGCAAAATCCTCCCAATCTCGGAAGCCTCCATCTCAATCTCAGTCAAGAACACAAAACACAATCTCAAATTGGACAAAAATTTCACAACCCGAATCTCCGGAAACTCATGCAGCATGACACAAATCCGGTTTACAGACAATCCAAATTTCAACAAAAAGTCAATCAAGGATAACACACAAGCTCCAGACTCCTCAAAAATCAAACCAGGATGACGAGTTATTAAATCACCCAATTGTTTCTCATTGAAAACCCTAGAAAGCAAACTCAAAACCTGAAACATCACCCTCCAATTACAACAACCCTTGTTAATCAACAAATGCTCTCCAATCCAATCACAATCCTTTCCCATAACACCCTTCAACATCTCCACAACCTTAACAAAATCAAAATCCACACCCCCAACCAAAACGCAGGGGCTGGAAGCAACCACATTGATCAAAGTCTTCCGCGAAACACCGAGGTTTTCGTATTCCCGAAGCTTCGAGATCAAAACCCCGGGCTTATACCCAAAAACCTGAGGCGCGAGTTTGAAAACCCTCCCCATTTTGGTGCGGGGAATCCCGTAGTTACAGAGTGCGTGGTGATTGTCCATGAGCAGAACGTCGTCGTTTAGGTAAATCATGTGAGGCGGGAGAAGGGGCGCGTACTCGGAAGGGGAGAGACCGGCGCTCTCGAAGAAGGGCTCGAACTCGTTGATGGGGTGGTAGCGGAGGTAGCGCGAGATGGAGCGCTTGGTGTCCACGTGCGGCGTGTGCGAGTGGGTTTTGGAGAGGAGGTCCTGGAGGAAGGAGGGGGAGTTTCTGCACATGTTGTCAGCGTCCAGGAAGTTGAGACTGCGTGTGGAGTGGAGGTAGTCGAGCAATGCGGCCTGGGCTTCTTTTACGGTGGCTTTTCCGACGAACTTGGTGGCGGATTTGGTGGTCTGGAATCTAGGGTTTTGGCAGGGTTTAAGCAGGAAGAAGAAGTGAGTGTTGAGTTTTCGAAAGGGTAACATGGTGGGTACGGCGTCGTTTTGGATGGGTGAAAATAGAGAAAGGTGAAGAGTGAAGTTAGAGGGAAGAGAAGACACATGTTTGGGTCAACGGCGCAGCTAGGGCGAACCCACTGCCATGTTCGTGCGTTTCAGAAGCCACGCCGAAGCCACATTCAACAATGTCACAGCTCATGTTACCGGCAGAGTCGGGTAAGCATAAATATTTTTACATTTTTTTAGAACACTGAATTTCTTGGAAAAACTTTCACTTAAACATGGAATGATTAATACGATTAATGGTACTCTCATATTATATATATATATATATTAAAAAAAATCATACACACAATCTTACAAAATCCCTTGTTTCATCAGTTTTTTTTTTAAATATATATTATTTAAAATTTTATTAAGTAAAATATCTTACTCGATTGAGTTTAAAACTTGAAAGCTGATAAATTTATAAGCTACAACCTTATTTAATACGTATTGGATAATACTGGTAAAGAAATTAAATTGAGTTCAAGTATTTATTCCAGTTGTATGTCAAAGACTTAAATTTAAAAAAAGAAAAATAATTTAACAATATATAAAGATAGATTTCATGTCACCCCTTTGCATGTTGCACACATCTAATCATGCAAAAAGGAATTTTATCAAAAGTATTAAATTTAATTAGACTCTACTTATTCTTTTTTTCTTATATTATAACATTTTTCCAGTTCTTCATTTTAATACTTTTAAAATATATTCGAGTATAACTTTTTGTTAAAGTATGATCCATATAAGAATAGATTTGAGAGAGTAAAAAATTATATAAACAAACAAAAAACAGTAGAAAATAAGGTTATTTGAAGTAAAGGGAAAAAATAAAATAAAAAAGTAAAGAAAAATGAGAGAAAAATTAGTAATTTATTTGATTGAGGTAATACATAAAAATAATTTTTTAATTCATAAATTTGTAACATTACTATTTTGTTCTTTTGTTTAAAATTAGTTTAGAAGGATTGATTGTTTATACTCATTCATTATTTTTATTTGGTTAATGTATGATTTCTGTTACAATCCAAAAATTAGACCAAAAATAAATATGAAGTATCTACCATCATAAGTAAAAATGTAAAAAGTAGAGTTTGGTAAAATAAAATTGAAAAATTACCTACTAAAAATTAAATAAAAACAATAATTGTAAAGAATAAAACAAAATTTTAGATTTAGTAGAAGTTAAAATACTTTACCTAAATCGATGTCACATTTGAATATATAATTAAAACTAAACAACCTACAACAAAATAAGATAGAAATTTTAATTAAAAATGACCCTTAATATTAATTAGTTTTAATTTTAATTTTATTATAATATATACCATTATAAAAATGATGCATCATTTAATAACTTTCTTTCATGTCATCTTTTAATTGGACAATTTTATCTTTTAATAGATACAAATAATTTATTTATTTATTTAATAAGATAAATAGTTGAATAATTTTTCTTTATTTCAAAATAATTAAATATCTTTTTTTAAATAACAGTTACATAATTTTTTAATATTATTTTTATAAAATTATAAAATATATATTTAAATTGTATTATTTCTACTTTTTAGTTAATATTTATAAAAAAATTATCTTCAGGAAACAACCCTTGCCATTTAATTAATCCTTGTTATGGAGAGTCACAGATTAAAATTGGATCTCAACTTCTATGTGGAATGAGTTCAGCTTTGAAATATGGAATACTAGGTGAATGTGTGCTTTGAAAGGTAATTCCACCTGAAAAGTAACTTCCCCAATTAATCCAACTTAGATACTAAAGTGCTCCTTGCAGTCACTGACAACAGAACCTCAAATTGACTAAAACATCTCCCACCCATATTGAGGCAGCAAAGGAGGTGGTTGACCATATAGATAATCTTATAAGGAGTGATCACAGTACTATAATGCTTCATTAAATTATAGTGTCACTCTGCCTAGTGCACAAACTTTTCCTACAGCTTCGCATTAACATGAATGAAAAGCTCTCAAATATTGTACCAGCATCTTGTTAATTACTTCGGTTTGGATGCCACTTCATGATGATAAGCAAAAAGACATAAACTTTGTGCCACTTATTCGAAGGAGTTCTTGCCCAAATTGCTTATAGATACAAGGTCACAGTTGGAAATTATACTTTTCGGCATGTTATGCAGTTTACAAATAAAAAATAAAAATAACTCAACGGCCTTTATAGATGTAAAATTAGTTAGAAACCTGCCACAATGAGCAGCCTTTAAGAACATATAAATAACCACAATATATATATACTGTCACTGTAAAGGATAATTCCCTCAGTAATCTCAAGCCCTGAATATTCCTTTAGACAACAAAGCACACCTTACACCTTGATAAAATTATTTGAGCACCAAATTTGAATTGTAAGTTTCCTGAATTTTTGCCACCAAATCACATTGTAGAACTGTGTCAGACCATCATCTGTCATGATTTTACATATATCCTGCTTAAGGCATCAGTTCCTTGTGGGTACTCCCACTATCCACCTGAATTACACTATGGGATGCATTGAGCTAAGCCAAAACTTTGATAGTCTAAGGAAACAGTGAATGTAGATTGATTTGGGTGGCAAGTGGATCCGGTAGGTCATTCTGGGTTGAGTCATCAATCTTTAGGCAACTGGTCAAGTTAATCTTATTAACTTCAGGGTCATGCGATTCTACTATCAACAACAGAAACTCACGCTTGTGACCCGGATGGTACCGCTCAACTTTGGAGTTCTACAAGGTACAATATTTTAATGGAAAGAGGATTAGGGTTCAATTTGGGTTTTGAAGAAGAGTTGGTTTGGTTAGGGCTCATGTTTGCTTGTTGGGTAGGGTAAGGAAAGTGGGTTGTTGACCACTGCTGATCTTGCGCTGGAGTAAAAATTGATTTCTTGTTTAAGCTTTTGTAAACTCTTCCTCTCCCGAGATAGCCAAATCAGTCAGAGTATCTGTCCTCCCTAAAAATTTTGGGTTTGGGAGCCGAGACTGAACAACTGAGATAGAATGGCCGAGGTAGACCCACAATTGACAAATTCTTCCTCCACTCCCATACCCTTTCCATATAATTTTTTTATTCCATAACTGTTTTTCATGAAATTACATAAATATCCCTATCTTAATAAAACTTTTCCCCTTCTCAACCGGATGACTAGGCAATCCGGTTTAATTTTTTGAAAATAAGAACCGGATGCACCCCCCATCCGGTTCACAATTTCAAAAAATTGTAAACCGGATCGCCTGGTCATCCGGTTGTGTATTTTGACAACCGGATGACCAGGCCATCCGGTTTACAATGTTTTGAAATTGTGAACCGGATGGGGGGTGCATCCGATTCTCATTTTAAAAATAAATACAAACAATTCGTCAGGTTAAGAGAACCTTCGTCCGGTTTAGGTAAGGCATTCGCGACTTTCGTTCCTTCGTTATGCAAAATCTTTCAATTAATCCTTCATAGAAGCATTAGGTAACCAATTTGTGATGTTTATTAGCAATTAGTAGGTGATATTGATTATTAAAGTAGTTGATTTGGGATTTGGAGGGCTGTCGACGGCAAATTTGAGGATTTTCCGATCTGTTGGGTTGAGAACCGGATGGAGTCATCCGGTTTGTATTTTTTTTTAAAAAATGAGAACCAGATGCACCCCCATCCGGTTCACAATTTCAAAAAACGAAAGAGAGAGTATTTATATAATTTCATGAAGGTCAGTCATGGAATAAAAAGATTATATGGGGGTGCAGGAAGAGGGTATGGGGGTGGAGGAAGAATTTGTCCCCACAATTCGATTTGCTTATGATTTAAACTGGCTTTCGTATTCCTGAACAAGTGAGGTTTAAGAAAGTTTGAACATCATTCCTTTTTCTATTTTCTCTTTACTTTGCTTCCTTCCACTTTATTTCTTTTCACCTGAACCGAATAATCCATTAAAGTTCCAAAAGAAAACTATACAAGGGCTAAGGGATGTATCCTGGCTGGATAAACCCTAAACCCTAAACAAATGTCAATATGGGAAAGGCTGGCAATTTCAGAAATGTAAGCTGTATACCGATGCTAAATAACCACTCAAAAGTTAGCAAATAATTTGAAACTTCGAAGTGCTAACTTAAATACAGAAAAAAAAAAAAAAAAAAAAAAGATCCAATTAAAAAAAAAAAAAAAAAAAAAAAAAAAAAAAAAAAAAAAGAAAATAAAAGAGAAAAAAGGGAGAAGTT
>Ga0099824_1005962_pt1 | contig 16936 bp, 8 predicted proteins | sample SiratrowhiteBW_FD_76837 | JGI IMG/M metagenome (GOLD analysis project Ga0099824, IMG submission 76837) | Root nodule microbial communities of legume samples collected from California, USA - Siratro white BW | ecosystem: Host-associated > Plants > Roots > Nodule | place: USA: California... | reverse complement strand
TTGGTTTGAAAAAATGAAAAACATTCAAAAACTAAAAAAAAAGATAATTTAAATGAAAATATTTCCAAAATGAAGAAAGTAAAAAAAAAAAAAAAAAAAAAAACATTAGTCATGTCTCCTCAACTGGTCACGCTATACATATGCTATATTATTATGGATATGCTATATTTACTTACGGGCAACGATACTAACAATACCAACAATTTTGTGACTTGAAGGAGATTATTGAAATAAAGGGTTTATTATGAGATTAAGGGAGGACTTTGTTAGCATTAAACTAAAAAGAAAAAATAGTTTGTTAAGGAGTGTAAGTTTCTGCTCAATAAGAATTTGGATAGTCAATAATTGCTACCTTTAATTTTATGTCTTTTAATGTTAATTATATTGTTATTATAACATAGTTGTTTGGAGTAGAAAGATAAATTTGAAATGTCTATTATAAGATTATATATTATACTCTATATTTTATAAAGCAATAGAGTATTAGAAGATTAGAGCACAAATATATCTATAAAAACAAAAGTATACTGTGTTCTCTTTTAAAAAAAATATAATATCCTTTGTCGAATGTTATTATAATGTCCCATTAGAGGAGGTTAGAAATTGAGTTAACAATGAAACTTCCAATGCCTCACATAAGAAGTGCTGGACAAATTAATATCACCACACGACATGATCTTCAAAAATGATCCATTTATTGGATCTTAGGATCCAATCAATCACCAACGCATTTTTTTAGTCCAAATGTTGATCTGTAATGGATTAAATGAGGTCTGATGCAAGATGTTTGCTAGAACATTGAGAGCACCATCCTATATTGGTTTAACTACCTACCTAATAGTTTTATTTTCTCCTTTTAAGAATTTTCAACCTCGTTTATGATGTATTTTGCTGCGAATAATCAAGCCCCAAATTAGGGACTTGTTTGACGTAAACCAAATAGAAGGGAAGTCACTCAAGGGTTACATGGCACATTTTTTGTGACATCATCATCAAAACCCCTTAATGTAATGCTTGTAAATGTCTTTTGTTAATGTACTACGTGCCAATCCATTCATTGAATCTCTCATACAACAAAAAGCACCGTGGTGGAAGTTTGATCAAGGTTCACTTATCCTATCGAAGTTGAGGAAGTGACGACCCGCCAAAAGGGATTAAGATAACAAGAAAGATTGGGACAAAAAGAAAGTATGCGAGGCATTTCAGTTAATATCATTGCCGAAGGATTTTTGAAGGAGGCATGATTGCACCAATTTTTGGCACAAGTGGTATGTGAGGTCGATCATATCCTTGTTTACGGATGTTATCGACCATATTACTCCAACCATAACCTTCTCATACGTCGACCTAAAAGGTGTGGCACTTTATGAAGACGACTCCATTATCATCTTTGTGGTGATCATGTGTCATAATGTGCATTATATGTTGGTCAACTAAGGAACTTATGTTTGTTAGTTGTGTAATTATGTTAGTTAGTCAGTTGAGTAATTTTGCTAGTCAATTAATGAGTTTGTTAGCTCATTATATGTGAAAATCAAATCAATAACGTTTCTCAAAGGCAACAACATTTTCATTGAATTGGGGTCATCACTCGAGTGGAGTCATAAATTATTGTGTCCAATTACCAATTTTCCTTTTTTATTTTGTCATAAATTTCTACATCAATACATAAATTTGTAATATTTGAATTTTATTTTATTTTTTCTGATATTAATTTGTGTAATGTGTTGTTTGTTATCAATTTGTATATAATATCACTAAAAAAACTGGATTTATCTACTGCGCCAAACAAGCAATATGATAATATTATGATTATTATTATTCTTATTATCAACATGGGCCACACCTTTGTTTGTAAATAGTAGTTTAGTTTAATTTGCCTTTTGAGCCATGTATTGGGCCTTTGCATATTTCTTTTTAGGCTTTGTATTCAGGGCGCACAGTAGGAGCTAAAATAATGAACAGAGAGTCACCTAAAACTTCAATTAGGCTTCATTTAATCCCATTTGAAACCCTAGGGAACTTCGGCATCTAGAAGCTAGCCTTGGTCATCCACCTCCTTCACATTTTGCTCATATTCTAAATGCTTAAGGTGTTAACTTGACACATGACATTTAATCCATATATGCCGCCACATTTTAGGGATCAAGTGAAAAGTGTCACATGGTCATTGGTTACTCTAGATCTAGATATTTGAATTTTGAATTTTCTCACTCATTTTTAACTCCAAGTTGGTTGACTTATGTCGCAACCGGATCACGACGGGATGATTAAAATTTAATTTTAAAAATATTTAAATTGACAATTGGAGTTGCCACCATAGTTTATTATGGAAAACCATAAAAAAACCAAAAATAAAATGTCTACGAACCAGATTCAAGATTTGGAAGTCGGTTACTTATGGGGAAGGTATTAACACCTATAACGCCCGTCCTAAGACGGTACCTTTAATCAAATGAGTAGAAATAAGTGTGGCTTTACAAAATGTCATTTTTCCCAAATAATAACAATAATAATACGACAAACATGCTAATAAGTAAACAAATAAAATGTCATTTTTCCCAAAACAAACAAACATAAAATCAAAACATATAAATAAACAAGAAAAGGAAAATATGCTACTAAACATAATACAAATAAATAACAATTATGCAAATACAAATAATAAGCAAAAATAAGACAAATAAACATTTATTTTTTTTATTTTTTGGGCCCGACAAGGATTGACCTTGGTCCTAGATATCTCTATCCGTCATAAAAAATTAGGGTTCACGTAGTTCTAATTTTGAAATCCGTTTGTTATGATTGTTGCTATTTATTTTTTATTTTTTTAAAAATTTCATTTAATCTTGTTTTTAAAAGAATGTTTTATATTTTTTATTGTTAAAATTTTAGATTATTGAAACTGTATCATGTTTTTATTTTTTCTAAAAAGTAAATATTTTCACTATTTTGAAAATGTTTTATTTTAATTATTTTAAAAAAATTTGAATATAATATTTTTAATTTTGAAAGTTTATGTTTTCAATTTTTAAAAGCTGATTTATTTATTCTCTTTATTTTGGAAACTTTTTTATATATTTTTAATTTTGAAATTTTGATATTTTATTAACTTTTGGGAAATATTTATAGACTTTTTCAAAAATGATATACTTTATTTATTTTTGGGAAACATTTATTATTTTTTATTAAAAATTTAGAAATGTTATATATATTTTTATCTTCACAAATTTACTTGAAATAAAACATTATTTATGTGTGGTAAGAGAAAAAGTAATAATAATAATAATAAATATGAAAATAAAAATGGTTTAGTGTCTCTTTTGAGTACTCTAATGTTCTTATTTCCATGATATACTAAGATTTAGGTTTCTTTTTTGTTAGTCCTCTGAGATCGTGTGAAACAGCAACCTCTAGAAAAAAAAAATTAAACAACAGAACGTGCTTAGAGCAACATCCGGTATATGAGACGTGCTTAGAGCAACATCTCCGGTATAACAAAAACAAATTTATAATACAAATTTATTTACAAGCAATAGAAAATACTAATATTGATGATATTGAGGTTTTAACAAGTCAAAACAAACAAAATAAGGACAAAAGAATAAGAACAAATAGAACAATCACATGAGACTGAACGATCAAGACATATTAGTTGAAGATTTGCGTTAACAAAATTCACCTCCTTCTTCTAATTTCAAGCCTCCAGATCTTCAGTAATTATTTTCATGTGTAATTCTAGTGCTCTCTCAAAAAAGGTGTGTAAAATGTGTGTAATTCTTTTATTTGTGTAAAGATGGGTGTAAAATACTGCTCAGAGTAAATCATGCCCCCTTATTTTAGTCTTTTTTTTTCTTTTATAAAATTTTTTCACACCTCTCAGTTGCTCTACTAGATCAATTCAATGAATCTGCCCCTATCTCAGTTTGATGCTGGAGAATAAATCTGAATCAATCAGAGTTATTTACAATTAAGTACAATAACCACCCATTATTACCATTATTTGCAATTAAACAGAATAATATGCAATTAATATTTCCCATCCAATCTGTTCAAATTTCCATTAATTATTATTTTTTAATTTAAAATTAATTTTTGTACACTAAAAATGGGTGCCTGAAAAGGCAGTAAGATTATTCAGTAAAGAAAGAAAGTGTGACATGACAACACTTTAATGATAAGGGATGCAAAATATCAATTTTATTTGTCTTTTTTAACACACTTTTAACTTTTAATATACTATACCTAAGCAAACTAATTTACTTTATTTTTTTTCAAAGTGAACCCTTTATTAATTTGAGTTTTATTCAAAGACAATTTATTTCTTAATGGGTTGGACTTTCTTCAAATTTATTTTATTATTTTCTGTAGTTATTTTAAAACAAAACTCAACATACACTTTCTTTGCTTTTTTTACTATTTTAGTAAAAGCAATCTAAAAAAAAAAATAAAAGGAATCAACAAATAAAATGAGCATAACAGTTCAAAAAGAAAATATACAAAATATTAGACAATCAACATTTAATTCAAAATCATCAACATTTGATATTTTCAATTAATTTTTATGTCATTAATAGGCATCAGAAAAGGCAGACAAAAAGAGGGAGACAATGTGATATTTTAATGACAATTTTATTTTATTTTATTTTTGTTTAGACACATCTTAAATGGATTAGGCTTGAGCAAACTCTTTCTCATCTACAAATTTTATTTTAAAACTTTATTTATAAATTAAAATTAAAATAATCTTTTTTATTTATTTATTTAAATAAAAAGTATAATAAAAACTAAATAACACATTTTTATTTTTATTTTATATTTTTTTATTTTAAAATAATTTTATTTGTCAGGACGAAATTGGGTATTGACAACTTGAGAGTCTATAAATTCATGTATTCAGTTCTTGATTTTCAACTTTGATGAATTGAGTAAAGTGTTACCAAATTTCTATCGCACACTTGTCTAAAGTCATCTCTAGGTTAGTTTAACTTGCTTAGCCTAAAACCATTGAGAAAGTTGGCCTAACCTCTCTTCTCATTTTCTCCACTCGTAGATCACTTTCCATCCTTGAATCACTTTTTCTTCCATTCATTTACACACTCCATTCGGCTACCATGCTCCATTCCATTCACGGATACAGGAAAGAATATCAACCATAGCCCTAGAGGCTATCATATTAATTTCGTTAGTTATTATTGTTTATTTCACAAATTCAAAATGGGGGATTTTGAGAAGGTTTTAAAGTCAAACACAGTAGACCGTCTACTGGAAAAGAGACAATGAAATGTAGAAATGAAAATTGTAAATTAAAATGTAAACTGTAATCGTAGACATGAATTAAATGGGTAGAAACTAAATTCACATAATATAAATGTAAAAAATGTAAAGAAAAACAATGAAAAAAAATGACGAAAAAAAAGCATGAGAAAAAGAAATATCAAATTCAAAATTACTAAAATTAAAGAATATAACTTAGTGAAAATGGTAAAGACAATGATTGAAAACTAATTGGAATTAAAAGCTGGAATTAAAATGGAAAAAATAACGAAATTATTGTGATGAATAGAAAATTTAGTATGGATTAGATGTTCAAAATCAAAATGTTCAAAATGATTAAAGGCAATGTAAATAGAAAGCGTATTAGAATTACAAATCAAAAAGTAAACTACAAACCAAATTTAAAGGCAAAATGATTGAACAACTATTAAACCATCTAACAAACCATTGTGTAATGGACCGTTTGATACAGAACAGACTGTCTATTGGAAATATAATGCCCGAGAAATGTAAAATTGCATGAAAGTAAATGACTGAAGTAGAAAATTGCATAAAGGTAAAAGGAAGAAACGTAAATGGATAGAAATGTAAATAATGGCAATAATCTTAAAGGTGCAAAAAAAACTAAATGGGCAAAATTTAAAGTGCATGATATGTATATTACATAAACATAAAATGGTTGCAATAAACAAAATCTAGATAGTAAATAACATCCATCATGAACTATATAGTCAAGTTCTCTTCATTCTTCAACGCAAACAAATAAAATTTCATCTCTTTGATTATGAAGAACACATAGACGAACCGGTTTACACATTCATAATTATTAAACTTTTATCAAAGATTTCTTTTGAACCAACTCTTTATAATATTTTTTTGAAGGAAGAGAAGTGTGTGCTTATTTCAAAGCCAGGCAAATATTTCTCTTGCCTTTCTAGTTCTTTTCTCTCTTTTCTTTTTCTTTATATTTCCTTTTCAATCTTTCTATTTAATGTTTAATGCCTAAGCTCCATATATTTAAATTTAGAGATTTTTCTATTTTTTATTTGATTTTCTATTCACTATGTGAACACCCAATTTTGTCCGTATAATCTTTTAAATTAAAAATACGATAATAAAATAAAATAAAGAAATGAAAAAAATAATAAATAAATAAATAAATTTTTTTGAATTTTTCCATTACAAAAAATAATTAATAATAGAAAAACAAAAATAACAAAAAGAATAATGAATAAAAAATATATATAAATTGAAAACAACAGAATCCAAGAATAAAAAAAATAATAATAAAAATAACAGGAAAAGAAAATTGTTTTCAAACTGTTTCTTTTATTTGTACTTTCAAAATAAAAATAAAGATAATAATAAAAAAGAATCAGTCAATCTCACTCAATCTTAACTTCTCACAAAATAGAAATAAAGATAATAATAAAAAAAAGAACCAGTCAATCTCAATCAATCTTAACTTCTCACAAAATAAAAATAAAGATAATAATAAAAAAAAAGAACTAGTGAATCTCACTAAATCTTAACTTCCCCAAAAAAATAACAACCCACCTTCTCCCCAACATAAAATATAAAATTAATAATAGATAATAAATTATGACCGTTTTGAAATGGCTTAATTCTCATTCATCGGTAGATTCATCTTTAATATTAAATTTTAGAAAAAATAAATAATAAGAATGGGTCAAAAGTGATAGCTTCTCTGAACCACCTTGATTTAAAAAAAAAATAATAATAAAAAAAAGAATCAGTCAATCTTAAAACTGCTCTAAACCACCCATGTTCTCATTTCACAATAACAAAAAATATAAAAAATAAAATAAAATATGACCGTTCTCAAATTTTTTTATCTCACTCTCACGTTCATCTACACTTCATCTTTAATAATAAAAAAAAGAAAAGAAAAAGAAGAAAGAGTCAATATTTCAAAACAGCTCTGAACTACTTTTAGAATAAAAAATAAATTAAATGATAAAAAAAGAGGATTCACTTAAGTGAGAACTACTCTAACGTTAAAAGAAAAAACGATTGATCACTTTGGGAGATACGAAGAAAAAGAGAAAAAAAGAAATAAAAAGTATAGAAGATTGATTTTCTTGTCTTACTATCCACATTGAGTTTAAAACTGAGAAACAAGAAACTTTTGTAGAGGAGATTATCATTTTTGAAGAACACTCAGGTATGATTTGTAAAGTTTAGATTTTCATATAGATCTTAAAGTTTGAAATTTGTAAATCTTGTGTTCTTATCTTCTGTGATGTTTTTTTTTTATTTCTTCATCATTTCATTTTCATATAAAGATAAAAATATAAAAAAAGAAGGTCCCTTTTGCTCTTTACGACATTTTTTTTTTATTTCTTAAATAATAAAAAAAATTCATCATCTTCCATCTTCCAAACATTCTTCTCTGTATTTTGTCCATGTATTTTTTGCTCCCAAAACCACTCCAAAACAGCCCCAAAACGACTTCCGTCGTCACTGCCATTTTTTCCGTGTCGCCGCCGCCGCCGCACCGTCCCGTCGCCGCTCCTTCCTCATCGTTGTTGCCGCTTTTGGTTCATCATGGGTGAAGAAAGGTGATGGTGGCTTAGGATTAAGGTAGTTGTGGCTTAGGGTTTAGGAGTTGGGTCATTCTATTCGCATTCCTCTTAATTACCAAAATGTCCTCAACACTAGTTGGGTTTTTAGTTAGTGGAGGTACTTCCTGCATCCCCATTAATTAAGATTTACACTCCAATTCTTCTTAATCCCCAAAATGCCCTCAACACTAGTTGGGTTTTTGGATAGTGAGCTACTTTCTGCACCCTCATTAATTAACATCTACACTCCAATTCTTCTTAATCCCCAAAATGCCCTCAACCCTTTTGGATTCCTGATTAGCGAATCTACTTCCTGCACTCCCATTAATTAAGATCTACACTCTAATTCTTCTTAATCCCGAAAATGCCCTCGACCCTGGTTGCATTTCTAATTAGCGGATCTACTTCCTGCACCCCCATTAATCCAGATCTGCACCCACACTCTTCTCAATCCCTAAAAAGCCCTTGATCATAAGTGGTTTCTGACTAGTGGAGCTACTTCCTGCACCACCCCAATTAGTATTTGCACCTAGCACCTTATTTAAAGCCCAGGCTTTAAACCTGACACTATTGCTCAAAGCCCAGGCTTTAAACCTGGCATCGTTACTCAAAGCCCAGACTTTAAACTTGACACCTTACCCAAAAGCCCAAGCCTTAAACCTGACACCTCACTCAAAGCCCAGGCTTTAAACCTGACACTGTTATCCAAAGCCCAGGCTTTAAACCTGGCATCGTTACTCAAAGCCCAGACTTTAGACCTGGCACCTTACCCAAAGCCCAGACCTTAAATCTGGCACCTCACTCAAAGCCCAGGCTTTAAACCTAGCACTGCTATCCAAAGCCCATGGTGCCATTCACTTACCTTATTTTCAAACATAAGCTTTCAAAAATTAAAAAAAAAAAAATATCAAGACAACAAACAATCTTATCAACAAAGAACTACGTAACCCTGATTTTCCATCCCTAATGGAGATACGTAGGAGCAAGGTCAAACCTTGTCGGGCTCCCTAAAACAAAAAAAAAATATATTGTTTGTTTTATCTTAATCACTTTCTTGGAAAAATAAATGTTTTTAAAAATCACACTCAGATTACTTATTTAATTAAAGGTATCTTCTTAAGACGGACGTTGTGGGAGTGCTAACACATTCCCCACACGTAACCGACTCCCGGACTCAAAATTCATTTTCGCAAACTCGCCTTATTTTTTTTTTTTTTGGTTTTCCATAGTTTTTCTTAATAAACTATGGTGGCGACTCCTCTATTTTGAAAATTAAAATAAATTAAATTATTTTGTCCGTCGTCCCTGTCGAGACCCCAGTTGCGATAAATGGTACAAAAAATAATTAATAATAGAAAAGCGAAAATAACAAAAAAAATAAAAAATATATATAAATTGAAAACAAGAGAATACAAGAATAAAAAAAATAATAATAAAAATAACAAGAAAAGAAAACAGTTTTCAAACTGTTTCCTTTATTTGCACTTTCAAAATAAAATTAAAGATAATAATAAAAAAGAATCAGTCAATCTCACTAAATCTTAACTTCTCACAAAATAAAAATAAAGATAATAATAAAAAAAAGAATCAGTCAATATCACTCAATCTTAACTTCTCTCAAAATAAAAATAAAGATAATAATAATAAAAAAAAGAACCAGTCAATCTCACTAAATCTTAACTTCCCACAAAAAAATAAAGATAATAATAAAGAAAAAAAATCAGTCAATTTCACTCAATCTTAACTACTCACAAAAAATAATAATAAATAATAATAAAAACGAATGAGTCAACTGAAGTACTCTCCCATGTTCTCACTTCTTAACTCCACGTATTGTTTTTTTTTAAATACTAAATAATAATAATTTTGAAACTGCTCAGATAACAACTCACGTTCTCCACTACATAAAAAATAAAATTAATAATAGATAATAAATTATGACCGTTTTGAAATGGCTTAATTCTCATTTCTGGATAGATTCATCTTTAATATTAAATTTTAGAAAAAATAAATAATAAGAATGGGTCAAAAGTGATAACTTCTCTGAACCACCTTGATTTAAAAAAAAATAATAATAAAAAAAAAGAATCAATCAATCTTAAAACTGCTCTAAACCACCCATGTTCTCATTTCACAATAACAAAAAATATAAAAAATAAAACATGACCGTTCTCAAATTGTTTTATCTCACTCTTAAAAAATCACGTTCATCTACACTTCATCTTTAATAATAAAAAAAGAAAAGAAAAAGAAGAAAGAGTCAATATTTCAAAACTGCTCTGAATTACTTTCAGAATAAAAAATAAATTAAATGATAAAAAAAAAGATTCACTTAAGTGGTAATGGCTCTTATGTTAGAGGGGGATATTGATCACTTTGAGAGGTACAAGAAAAAGAGAAGAGCAAGAAAAGAGAAAAAAAGAAAACATTCACGGATCACTACTGACTTGGAGTAGAAAAAAAAGAGAGCACGAAGAAAGAAAGAGGAGGGCTTGAAAGTGCATCGTCTTTTTGAAGAAGAGGTATGTTTCAATTTCGTACGGTAATGTTTATGGTTCCTCTGCCGTTTCTATTTCCTAGTTCTCACACTGTTTGTAACATAAAAACTAAAGTAAAAAATTCAAATTTCTCTTTTTATTGTTTTAAAAAACTCATCTTTATTGCATTTTCATTCTCGAAAACCCTATACTCTTATTCCTTTGCATGTACCCCACCATGTTGCCGCCATGCTCCTCTACAAAATACACACCACACTCGTTTGAGCATCACTTCCTGAGCCAAACCTTAAAACTAAAGTCATGCGCCACCTAAAACCATCATCATGAACCTCTTTTCACCCTAAGAATGCCATGAAAACAGCTCCTCCAAACAGCACCACGTTTTCATACGAAAACCGCACCTAAAACCATCATCATGAACCTCTTTTCACCATAAGAATGCCATGAAAACAGCCCCTCCAAACAGCACCACGTTTTCATACGAAAACAACACCTAAAACCATCATCATGAACCTCTTTTCACTATAAGAATGCCATGAAAACAGCCCCTCCAAAATAGTAGCCTAAAACAACGCCATATCACCTCCAAAACTGCATCATTTTACCTCCAAAAAAGTCACCATGCACCACTTAAAACTCACATATTTAAGCTTTGCATCACCATGAATTCATTCAGTCACGTTCCATTTTTGCATACATGATCCCGCTAAAGCTAAAGTGTCAATTCTATGTTGCATATAACTGTTGCATGTTATTTTTCAACACCGAATTTGGCACCATTTCTCAAAGCCCATGCTTTCAACCTAGCACTGTTACTCAAAGCCCAGGCTTTCAACCTGGCACTGTTGCTCAAAGCCCAGGCTTTAAACCTGGCATCGTTACTCAAAGCCCAAGCTTTAAACCTGGCACTGTTTCCCAAAGCCCAGACTTTAAACCTGGCACTGTTTCCCAATGCCCAGGCTTTAAACCTGGCACTGTTACCCAAAGCCCAGGCTTTAAACCTGGCACTACTACTCAAAGCCCAGGCTTTAAACCTGACACTGCTATCCAAAGCCCAGGCTTTAAACCTGACACTGCTATCCAAAGCCCAGGCTTTAAACCTGGCACTGACGTCATTCACTTACCCTATTTTCAAACACAAACTTTCAAAAGTTTCAAAAAATATCAAACCAACCAACAATCTTATCAACAAAGAACTACGTAACCCTGATTCTCTATCCTCAATAGAGATACGTAGGATTGAGGTCAAATCCTTGTCGGGCTCCCTTTTCTAAAAAATATTTTTGTTTGTTATTGTTTGCATTTTATTTCGTGTTTGGGAAAAATAAATATTTCAAAAAATCACACTCTTTTACTCCTTTAATTAAAGGTACCGTCCTAGGGCGGGCGTTGTGGGGTGCTAGTACCTTCCCCACACGTAACCGACTCCCGAACTCTAAATCTGGTTTTGTGAACTTGCCTTATCTTGTTTTCGGTTTTCCATAGTTTTCCTTTAATAAATTATGGTGGCGACTCCACTATTTTGAAAATTAAAAATAGTTTTGTTCGTCGTCCCCGTTGTGGCCCCGGTTGCGACACTCTATTTTGTTTATAATTGGTTTTCTACCATTTGTGAAGGTGATAAAGAACTTATCACAAACCTATTATTTTGATGAGTGAAAGTGATTTTATTAGTACGACTATGGTAAATGATATTATGTTTAAATTTCCAGAGAACTAAATCACATAAAACATTTTCAGAATAATATCCCACAGATATCTTAACTTTCACTCGTTGACTCACAATCATATTTCCATGCTTTTGAATCCAAGAAAGTTTAAAAGGTTGTGGATGGAGTTCTGTGTTGAGTTTCATGGATGGCCATTGGGCCTTTACGTGTCCACGACTGAGACATTTAAAACATATAATATCACTAATTTGAGTGTGTGATGGATACTCTTCCTTGTTTTTATTTTTCCCTAGGCTCTTAGGAGGTTTTATTCTTGCTTATATACAGAGTTATCTACCTCCCATGGATCTCCTTTAGATTGAGCTTTTTATTTCCTTGTAAAAGATTTTCTCATTAGTTGTTGTTCTACCTTAATGCATATTTGAAATAAATATTAAAGTCTTTATAAGGTAGTAGCTCAACTCTATTTCTGATATCTAAACTTAGTCCACTTAAGAACCTAACAATAGTCACAAATTCCTCCTCTCTTATACTCGTCCTCATCATATAAAGCTCCATTTTCTGCCTATATTCCTTTGTGCTCAATTTGTTTTGATGCAGACTGTGGAGTTTATCCATAAGTTCACGGTTGTAATAAGAGGGAATATGCCTACGTCTAAGAGCACTGTTAAGACCATTCCAATAAACTATGGGAGGCTCTTGATGCAGACGTCTATCTCTCACTAAGGTTCTCTAGCAATGCATAACATGGCCTTGGAAGCTTAGGATAACTAAGTGTACTTTTCTCTGCTCACTTATGAGGTAGCACTAAAAAAGTTGTTCTACTTTCATTTCCCAGTCTAAGAATATATCCACATCATCCTTTCCATGAAAGTGAGGTAAATCTACCCCAACGTCTTTAGCTTTTCTTTCTTTTCTATGGTGGATATGAGGGTCAGGTTGGTAGTAATTTCCCATTCTCAAATTATTTTTCTCTTGTTTTTCATCTTCTTCTTCAAAATGAAAACTTTTTAAAGAACTTGTTTTCTATCCTTTCTTTTATTATTATCCTTCTTCCTTAAGGTCTTTAGTTCATCCTCCACAATGAGAAATTGTACCTCAGTGTTTTGTTCCAAAGATCAAATTTCATTCCAAATTTTCCTCAAATCTGAAGCATTTTTGCTAGACTTATTGCCACTGTGGTGAAGAGAATGTCTAGACATCTTAAGTCTTGTAAAATAGGTTCTCACTTTAAGAAAAACTAAGTTTAGCACCTCAGGGGGGACTCCCAGGAAAGTGAGGTGTGTCACTAGGACAACTGAAGTACCATGACTTTGCTAGCCAAAGCTTGACCCCAATGTACTCCACAAGTCTTTCTTGCAGTGAAAACTCTAAATCACAAACGAAGGTGACTCACACTAAAAAGTTCATTATAAAGAAAATCTAGTCGTGTAGGACTTGGCAATGTCAAAGCAATAATTGTAAAGAATTGGAAATGACAAAGCTTTAAAGGAATTTAGCTAGCTGACCCCCAAGAACCTTTGAGAAACATTCACCGTATGTGTAATATCAATCCACTAATAAATTGTTTTAACAACTTACAACTCAAAGAAATACAATCAAATATCTTGCTGAAAATTTCAATTCCTACAATATCCCTTCCAAGTGTTTGTGAAAATTTCTCACAAGTGTTTCACTCTAAATTCTTGCAAATTTGTCACTCGATTTCCAGTAGTATGTACTTGCTCTTTTTTGTGAACTCTTCTACAAGTTTGGTCTCAAATCAACCCTCAACACATTGGTTACCAACTCATTTCAAGTTCCTTGTCCAATGTTTTAGTTCACTATGAGGCCACAAAGTAAACACGGTAAAGCACAATTTGAAAGGAGCAAAACTCAATTGAATTATGAAATGACAAACTCAAGGAATTTGAGTGAAATGACAAGCAAGAAATTAAGGAATAAAACGGAAATACAACACACAAATGAATTAACTAGGAATGACTCTAGAATAGAGTTAAAAATAGAAAATAAAACTAGAATTTATTTGTTTTGGTAGTGGTGCTTGATTGATTTATTGCAATGAATTTATAGTGTATCTTTAAACGAAATTTTTATATCCAATTATCAAAAATTCATTAAAGTTCCATACAAAAATTCAGCTTAAAAGGATCACATAATCACTTTAGAAAAATTAGGAATAGAGAGCATTTTATCTCACTTTTGACACTTCTGAATCTTCTGAATCTAGCAGTGTTGGTTCCGCAATTTATTACAATCAATACAGAGCGAATTTAACCACAAAAATTTTATCATATCTTCTTAACACATTGTACTAGTGGCACACAAAATTTCAATGCAGAAAGGTCACTGGATCTGATGCAATAAATCATTTACAGAGAGCAAAAATTCACTTCCATAAGAAATTTCCAGCATTCATGCTTTTAGCATTTATGATTTATTATATTCTGTTTCAAAATGTGCTTTTGTAACAATACATTGTGTACATCTTGTTGTAGTAGTACACAAAATTTTAAGTCAAAATACATAGTAATTAATCTCTAGTTAATCTTCCAAAATCCAGTGAACTTTGCACACAATTTTTGTTCAACAAATGGAAACCTAAGGAATTCAACTAAATTGAACAAGGCAACAATTCATACTGGAGTTGTGGACTCTTAGAAACTCACTAATGATATAATAGTAAGTATTGGAACTCAAGAATGAAAAATTAAAACACACACAAAGACACAACTTCTGTTAGGCTTTTTATCAAACACTTAATATGCAGCAGTTTTTCACACATAGATTTGATCAAACACCTAAACTACTAGCACATACCTATGGAACTGATGACATTTTGGAATTACACATGACTTGAGAACATGTATACAAATTATAAAAACAAAACTAAACACAACAAAAACAAGTAAAATCCATTAAAAATTAAACAAAGACTCAAACAAATCTCAAAGCTTTCAGTACACTCTAGATCACCTAAATCATATGTTTTTGGATGGTTCAAGGAGATTTAAAGCATTTGAACCGATCGAATTCAATAAGAATCACATATAAACGGTATAATTACTCAAGACAATTAAAAACAATAGTGAACAACACGGAAAGCTGAATAAGCGGTGAAGGATTCAAGAACTTATCTCTTGAAGACCATACCTCTAGGTACCAAATGATGTAGAGCTTCCTTGGTGCTTTGCTTCAATGAACTCCACGTGATGAAGGGGACCCATGGAGAAACTTTGCAACAATTAAAATGGAGAAGGAAAGCTCTTTGAAGATGTGGAAGCAATGAATGTTGAAGATTGATTTGTGAACTAGGTGTGAACAATGAAGAGTATGAAGGAAGTTTGCAATGGAAATGGTGAACTAGGTGGAGTAGAATTCTTGGTAGAGGTTAGGCCAACTATCAAGGGTTTCTCTAACTAAGTCTATCTCAAGTAGAGAACTCAAAGAAGAGCTTAACACAAGTGCTCGAAAAATTTCAGCAGCATTTCATTAATAGGAATCAAGCTAATTTGTACATTGCCTACACACTTATTTAAAGATGGAAGGAGAGGGAGAAGCTTGTAGAAGAAACTCTTCAAACCTAGCTTCTATGACATGCTTATAATCCTAACTTCTATAACAAGCTTCTAACCCTAACTTCTATGACAAGCTTCCAAAACCTTGCTTACACCCCAAGACTCACATGTCCAACATTATTTCTGGGCCTCAAGGCCCAACACTTATACTGCATGGCCCAAAAATACAAGGCCCAAATCTATTCTACTTGGCACAAATACAAGGCCCAAATTATTCTATGAACTATTCTAAATAATTTATACAATTTTGAAGCACTTCTCCTTGATGATCTATTTTCTCCAAAGTGATTTATTCAGATTCGCATTTGGGACTGAACAGCTGATTGAAAGCCTAAATAGGCTCATATGGGTCCAATCTTCTAGAAAGCCCTTTATTTACACTCTGGCTCTTTGTCCTCTTCATTCTTAGGATAGGGTGGTTGGGGCGTATTCCATCAAAGTCAACATGTCTAATTTGTGAAACTAAGTTCCTATTTATAGAGTCTGACACAAGTTAATACGTGGACCAGAGAAACTAAAGTCAAAGCGAGCCCACTTAAATTGCTATGTATGAAAATAAAAAACTTCCCTTTTTCTCTTTTGACCGTCTAATAAAAAAGTTGATCGCCTAATGAAATTGTTGACCATGTACTGCTTTGTATCTTTGACCGTCTAATGCTCTATAAATGTTGCAATCGTCTAATGGTTCATTTTTCAAATATAAAACTCTTCTTCCATAATCTTCATCAAGTCTCTTAAACAAAGGTATCTAATGCATCATGAATCAACTCTAAAAGTCTACAAAAATTGGCAAAACAACAAATTAGATGGTCTATGCAAAATTTCAACCATAAAATATAGTTTTTATACATGATTTAGTACTACAAAAAAAAACTATTTAATCACCAATTTTAGCTACCAAATAAAGTGCTTGCTAATTGTGACTTAAATAAATACCAAATTTGGTTGCTAAATAACTATAAAATAAAATTAGTGATTGAATTTAGTGGCCATTTAAGTCAAGATTATTGATATCTAACATTAGCTACCAAGATTTTAGCACTTATACTATTAGATTCTAAATTAGCATGTAATTAAGTTAGTGACTAATTGTGTCATTTTAGAGACTAATAAATTGGTTTCTAATATCAATTTTTCTTGTAGTGTAGTACAAGCTTTATTTATTCCAGAAAATAAAAATCTACACTTAAAACAACGAATAAGAGCTGTCAACACCCGATTTTGTCCGGGTAATCTTTTGAATTAAAGCATAATGATAAAAATAAAAAGAAATAAAAATCAATAATAACATAAAAATATATTTATTAGTTTAAGTATTCTTGAAATAA
>Ga0099824_1005959_pt1 | contig 16949 bp, 15 predicted proteins | sample SiratrowhiteBW_FD_76837 | JGI IMG/M metagenome (GOLD analysis project Ga0099824, IMG submission 76837) | Root nodule microbial communities of legume samples collected from California, USA - Siratro white BW | ecosystem: Host-associated > Plants > Roots > Nodule | place: USA: California... | reverse complement strand
TAAACAATCAAATTCATTCAAAAACAATTCCTCAATCAATCATGCATAAAGGCATATTTTATTCAATAACTGATCTCAAACTTCTAAAACATTTCAAAGTCTTATCACAAGTCATATTCAATCTATCAAACAACAATCAAAAGTTCTTGCATACTATTTTCTAACATCATTACTCAAAGAAGGTCTATTAATCACACAAAAATCAAGAAAATCAAACTTATTCAGTGCTCAAGGACCAGTCAGACCTGCAAGAAAGACTTGAGCACTGATAGTCACATATTCAATTCTTTATCTGAGTTCTATTTAAAAGTAACTAAATAGTATAAAAATAAGTTACTAGCTTCCCTTACCTGCTGACAATTTCCTAAAACAATTCCTCCAAACTAGCTAGTGGCACTAACTCAATCTTTAGGGATCTAGAACAAGTCATCAGAACAAAACCAAATTTCAGTATAATCTTAATTAAGTTGAGAGAAATATTTTTCTCAACTGTCCCTAGACAAAAACCTAAGGAAAAACAGATATTAAGGATCTTTAGAGCAAATATGAACTTACTCTGTTTGAGATTCTGATTGGTTAGAAATGACCCCTAACTCTTCAAGTACTACTGGGTGTGATCAAATTCTAAAACAGATGATGTATGGACGAAGAAAGTTAGAGAGAAGAGAACACTTGGGAGAGGGAGAGAGAAAAAGAGAAAGAGAAAGATATTACGGAGGTGCTGGGCATTACATTATTAGTGTTTTGATTCATAGTGGTTTCTTAGAAATGTTTTAGCGATATCTGATATCTTATTAATTTTTATTTATTTATCTTAAAGTTGTTATTATTTAAGTAGCGTTCTTATTGCTTAAGAAGCGTTATTATATAATTCATATTGATTTTGATTTTGTAGCGATGCAGATGTAGTCGCTGATTTATTTAATTTGTTTTCATTTTTTAATTATCTCGCGTTAATTCAATTTTGGTCATTATAGTCTATTATAGTTCTTTTGATTATGAACTTGTAAATAATTTAAGGATTTTTTTATATATAATTTTTATGTTACTTTTATTATATTTATATTTATTTGATTATATAATATAAATATACACATGTAAATATGTAGTTGTATGATTTTATTCAACTTAAAACTACAGATTTTTTATGATATGCGTTTTATCTATTAAATGGTTTTATATATACCGAATCTAATAAATATATTGCATTTAATAAATATTGGAGACACTAAATATTAGTTTGATGAACATTGAAATTAAATACCAAATACTCATTTGATACATGTTATAATTAATAACATTGAATATTTATTTAATAAATATTTTAATTAATAATAAAATAATATCTATTTAATAACTTTCATAGGAAAAATTTTGATCACTGTCTTCATATGATAAATTTATTATTATTTGTGTTTTGATAAATTTGGTTAACCTTTATCTGTATGCATTATAGGAGTGGAAACGTAAAGGGTGCTAAAAATTATTTATTTAATATCTATATATGTTTATTATTGTTGTTTTTTAGTAAAAAATGTTTTATGTTTTTCTAATAAATTGACTAAAATTTGAAAATTCTAATTACATTGCATTTTGGTTGATGGAATTTAATGACATTTACATTTGAAAACTTGATAAAATAAAGAAAAAGAATTTAAATATGACTCATGGAATGCCAATCTTCCTATAAGATTCATATTATTTTTAAAATATAAATAAGAACTGGTAATAAAACATTGGATTAAATATATTTTTCTTTACCATTAATATTTTTGGTTATTTTTAGTCCTTAGATTGTTTTTTCAATTTTAATAAAGACTTTTACTAAGAAATTTATTACAAAATTAGCTGTCACTTAATATAAATAAGTATTATTAAATTTAACGTTATCACCTAACGGGTATTAAAATTATAGACAAACTTAGCAAAGGAAAAAAAATATTGTATTAAAAGCAAAATTTATCAAAACTTGTTATATGAAGAACAAAAGCATTTTTTTTTTCATATAATATACATTATATGTTTATTATTGTTGTTTTTAGTACAAAAACGTTTTATGTTTTTTTTAACACATTGATTAAAATTTGAAACTTCTAATTACATCACCTTTTGGTTGGTGGAATATCATTTAAATTACTTTTCTGATTAGTCATTTAAATTTGAAAACTTGTAAAAAGAAATAAAGAAAAAGAATTTAAATACGACTCATCGAATGCCAATCTTCGTATAAAATTCCTACTATTTTTAAAATATAAATAAGAAATGGTAATAAAACATTTGATTAAATAGATTTTTCTTTACCATTAATATTTTGGTGATTTTTAGTCCATAGGTTGTTTTTTCAATTTTAATAAAAACTTTTACTAGGAAATTTCTAGAACATAAAAGCCATTACAAAATTAACTCGATAATTAATAATTAAGATAATGTATTAAAATTATAGACAAACGCACCAAAGGAAAAAAAAATATAAAAAATTTGTATTTAAAGCAAAATTTATCAAAACTTGTTATATGAAAAACAAAAACATGTTAAATAGATATTTACCACATCACTTTAATGATCCACATAGACAATTCTTACGTAACCCAAATAGTTAAAACCAATCCAATTTTTCACCGTAGTGCTAATAAGGAAAATTGTTACAACTTTTTGTATAAAAATATCCCAAACTAATATTTTTAATGTGAAATATTATTATTTTTTCTAAATATAATTAAAGTTTTTTATATTTGATTATATCCAATCAATGTAATAAAATTTAGGTTTCTATCTCTTTTAAAAATACATATAAGATATAGACAAGATAAACATATCATTTTACACGTGTATGATGAATTTATTCAGTTCACAATGAAAATAGAGATAAGTATGAAAAAAAGTCACAAATATTCTTCTCGTCCAAATGTCATAAGAGTTATAAAACCCAAATCAATCTTCCAAACTGAAACATCTTTTCTGTCTACAATTTAAAAGAATAATTTTAATGCAATTTCTTAAACATAATAATTAATACTTGTAAAAAAGTAACTTTATTTTGTGATAAGCTGAGAATGAAAATAGATAAGCATTCAAAAGTGATAAACATGATAAATCAACTTTTTGCAATGATAATTATGCCAAACTTTGCCATAGAAGGTTATGATGCTAATCCGAAATTACAATGGGTGCCTATAAAACTATGAACTGCTTATCCACTTCCTTATATATTCTCTGCCACCTTTTTCAATTTTCATGCAACGAGGCAAAAGCTTGATGAAATGGCTGAAACTCACGTCACTTCTCAATGCAGTTGCTTTGATTTTCTGCTACCAAAAATCCATACTTTGAAAGAGAAATTCATACACAATCTTTCTTCTTTATTTCCTCCCAAGTTCTTCACCAACCATACACAGGTTCTGCTTCTTTTACTACAAAAGATGAGTTATTTTGATTGTTTTGTCATACCCAATACCTATATCAATATCTATATAAAATCTCAGCTTCATGGATTTCATGATTTGATAGCTCGTGGTGATTTAGATCTGTTGTCTCCAAAATTCGAGTCTTTAGTTGAAGTCTGCATAAAAGAATTGTCATTTCATCAATTTAAATTCATTTCATAATAAAAATAATTGTTCTACATTACTAAGCAGAAAAATTACTGCATTATTTGACATAAGGTTTTTATTCCTTGTTCTAAAAAGGGAAAATCTTTGTTTTCATATTGGTCTAATATTTTTCCTTGGGTTGGCTTAAAGGGATCCAAGACAAGTAATCACAAATCAGTTTATATTGGGAGTAAATGTGAAAATTTTAGCAAGGACGGTGAAATCTTGGATAAGTGTGTTGATTCTAGTCCCATGAGTAACAGCAAGGATTCATTCAATGATAAAAGTGATGATAAAGATGAGGCCTCTAGAAAGAGCAGTAACAGTTCTGAAGCTTATGAAGAAGGCTATGAGCAGCATTCTCCAAAAACTCCCAAGAAGCCTCTACCCAATTTCAGTGATGATTCTGCTTTCATTTCTCCTGAGTTGAATGAATTTTTTGAGTCGTGCCTCCCTAATATAGAAAGAGGGTGTCAGAGGATCCTACTTTACAGGTAATTTTCTGCTTTCTGGTTTTCAGTTTCTGCAGTGAACTCCTTTGTGTTGAAACAATGATTCAACATTACTTCTTTGAATGAAGAGCAGTACCTTGAAACATGGCATATCACTCCGTACACTTCTTCGCACCAGTGCTAAACTTTCTGGTCCTGGTTTGCTGGTATGTCAACAATTTATGAGCTAAATACATGTCTTCTGTTATGGTGTTCTATTATTCTGTTATTGCATTTGCTATCTATTTTGCAAAACATTTAGATTGTTGGAGATAGAAAAGGGGCTGTGTTTGGTGGACTGGTAGATTGCCCCTTGCAACCTACGGCAAAGAGAAAAATATCAAGTATGAAAAACTTTTTATGTTTTCTTTTGACTTAATGCTAACATCCTTGCACATCTTGAAATATGATTTTGTTAGTGTTTGCTGTGGTAATAGGGGACAAATCAAGCTTTTGTATTTACAACTGTACATGGTGAGCCAAGGCTATTTCGACCTACTGGTAAGGTTCTTGCTTATTGGCTGATGCAGAAATACATTTTATGTATCCAAGGGGTGGTTAGTTCAAATGCACATGCTTAACTCCCTTTAGTGAAGTCTTGTGCATGAAAAGCACATTTCTTGGGTGAGATAGTTCTAACATGTTGTGTATATTTGCAGCTTAAACAAGTTGCCTTGAGTACAAGGTACCTATGGTCTAGAAAAAAAAATCCTTTTATCTATATGAAGATGTTGAAACAAAGTGAAATTTCAGATATTGATGCATTGTTTAAACTTGTTAGTGGATGAATTCATTTATTTCACAGACCAGACTAAACCAGATAAAATCTCTGATTTTATATATTTTTTTGTAGGTGTCAACCGATACTATTACTTATGTCTGGATGATTTGGTTGCACTTGGTGGTGGTGGTAGTTCTGCTTTACGCTTAGATGGAGATTTGTAAGAACTTGAATAGCGTTACTTAACTGTTGTTAAACCAATTTATTGATTTTTGAAGTAGCACTAATCGAATCTCTGCTTGATTGAATCCTTGTGGTTGGAAAGGTTAACTGGAACCAGTGCAGCTTGTGATACATTTGGAAACAATGTGTTTGGCTCACACCTCAAAATTTGAATTGAAGAATGTTGAGGTAATGCTCACTACAGAAGTTAATTAGTAGCTTAAATCTCTGTTTTTTTGTAATTTAATTTGCTTGTGTGCTTTAAAATTTGATGTAATTATCTTATTATTTGTCTTTAGGACTATGATTACTATTGAATTTAATAAGTGAAGGTAAAAAACAAATACATACTAGGTTGACTTAGTGACAAGATTTTGGATCATATGTATGAAGTCATAGGTTTTAATCTCAATGCAATTATTGTATACAAACATGTCATTCATAATGGTACTATGATGGTGATAATTAACAAGATATTAACAAAGATATTATCAACTTAGTTTGTGCCAAAATGGTCAATAATAGAGGAGCCTACAATGAAAAATGTTGGATAAAAGGGAGTTAAAAGATGCTGAAAGCCTAAACAAAATAGAATAATGTTGTGTTTGAAAGAAAAAAAAAATGTTAAAGAGGATAATTTATTTATTTTTATCAGAATTGAAAATATTTTATGGTAAAATATGTTATACGGATGAGAAATTTAAAAAAAATAGAAATGTTTAAAATTAGTTAAGATTTACTTGTTACAATTTCGATATTAAGTTTCAATTTTTAAATATAATGAAAATTAAACTAGTTTCTCCAAATTAAAAAATTATATGTAAGAAAATTGAATTGATTTATCCAACTAAAACATAAAAATAAAAAGTCATAACACTTTAATTTTTAACTGAAGAATTACCATAATAAAGACGAAATGTTACTAGGACCTTACTCTTGATTGGTTTCATTGATATTGGGACTTGGCTTCTTGTTTTCTCCACTTCATATTTCTATTACCATAACCATGATTTACTATTTACACACAATTTCTTTTTTTGTGCTGTTGTGAGGTTTCACATATACTTCTCCTTACCTTATTAAAGGTTGAGATGATTTTTGGGCAATGGCTTCCTGCACCCCACCAATTTTGACATGCATCCCATCATGTAACAAAATGACCAAACTGTCATTGTGAGTTTGTGTTTTTGCTTTGAATTTTGGAGAGTGGAATCTGAAAACCTTCTGGAATTTGGTTTCTCGAATAAATGTTTTACATTCTATATTACCCTATTCGAATTCGATTTTAGAATTAAATTTGATTTCTGGAATAGGATTTTCAGAATGTATAATTGGGAGGCATTAATAGTTGGCTTTTATGATGATTTTTGTTAGTAATTTAGTTAATTTTGTTATTAATTAGGTCGATTTTGTTATTTAATTCTGTTTAAATTTGATTTTATTCTCTTTAATGTTATTTAATGCGTTTTATTGTGAAAAGAGCAGTTTTTGTTGAGAATTAGGTTAAATCTGAAAAGAGAGTAAATAGGTTGAGAATTAGGTTAAATCTGAAAAGAGAGAAAATAGAGACACTGAGGGGAACAGAAAAAGGGCATAAGTGACTTTTTGCTTAAGCTAATGATACAACCTGCGTTAAAACTCATTTAAAATCTATCATAAGCGAAGCCCTAAATTGAAGACGTCAATGCTACTGAGGGCGTGACTCACGAATTAACGGTCGCCATTTGACCTAATGCAAGGGGCAAAAGCTATAAAAGACTAAAGCTAGGTCAAATCAGGAGAATCAATCATTGGAGCATCCTTGGATGGCCGACTTGTGATCAAGATCATTTTTTTTTTCTCTTGTATTTTCATAGCTACTATGAGTAGCTAATTCTCTTATTCTTGGGATTAGATATAATTTCTCAACTTCAAATACACTTTTAATATTATTTTGATATAATTTAATTTGATTACCTTTGTTTTACGTTTTATGGTATCTTGATTTATTTTAGAGTTCTTATTGTGACTGGGAAACACCTTTTGAATTCAGAACCAAATCTAAATGCTTTGCATGTATAAGTTCAAGAATGAATCATAGTGTAATGACTACTTATCACAACCGATCTTAATGATGATTAAATTATTCTAGTGAGGGATAAAAACTAGGTAATTTAGTTTATGAAATTCAATGCTAGAGGAATAAGGTTGAAAAGAATTTTATTTGCACAGATGGGTAATTGAAAAAGATGGTATTAAAATAGGTTAAGAGTGTATAAGAAGAAGAGTGTTACCATTCAATCCCACGTCTTCTAATATTATTGATTTTGTCTCTTTTTAAGTATTTTATTATTACGTTTGTTAATCACTCAAATCCAATCATTATTGTTACTCATTTCTTCATAATACAGTTGATATTAATTCACTTTTGAATTAGAAATTTTGTTCCTTGTGGAGACAATACTTTTCTTACTTTTATATTACTTGAGGACCCAGTACACTTGCTAGAAATTCGTTATCAAGTTTTTAGTGTCGTTGCCGGGAAATGATGAAGATTTAAAAATTGAGTTTTGTGTTAATTGTATTGTGAATTTCTAATTTTTTGTGGCCGCTACCCTTTTTGCTAGAACGTGGTTGATGCATTTGAGATATCAGGTAAAAAAAGAAGACTTGCTTTTTGATCTAGATATCAATAGAACACTGAGCAGCTTAGGCAGAAATAAAAACGCGAGTTAAAAGATCAGGCGGTTGAGCAGAGTTGTGGTGATACGATGGCAGAAGCAAACAATGGCCACGATAATCCACCACCAAGGAGAGTCTTGGACGATTACGCGCAGAAGCAAGGGCCCAGACATTTCTCAAGTATTGCATTGCCTAATAACAATAGGGCAATTGTGATGCAACCAACATTTTTGACCCTAGTCAGTAGTTCTCAATTTATGGGGCTGGATCATGAGGATCCTCATCCATCTAGCCACATTCTATGAATTGACTGCTACTATAAGATTCGAAGAGAGAGATTTAGAGGTTGCGTATATGAAATTGTTTCCGTTTTCATTAGTTGGGAAAGCCAAGGATTGGTTGAATTCACATCCCAATCAGAGTCTGAGAAGATGGAGTGAGGTGGAGGAGAAATTTTTGCAAAATTTTTTTTCCTCTGTCTCGGTTGATTAAAGCAAAATCTGAAATTTTAAATTTTTGTTAAGGGGCGGATGAAACTTTTTGTGCAGTATGAGACAGATTCAATACCATGTTGATGAGGTATCCTTACCACGAATTTGATGAGATTGCATAATTGAATCTCTTCCATAATGGACTAAAACCAGAGACTAAGATGATCCTAGATGTTACTGTAGGAGGAACTATGATGGTTGTGGATGTCAAACAAGCTACCAAAATAATTGATCTACAGATTATCAAGCGTAGAATGATAGGAGCAGTGGTCAGAAAAAGAAATGTTGAAACTGAATACTCAAGATGTAATTTTAGCTCAGAATAAGTTGTTGACATAACAAGTGGAGGCCCTGACGAAGCAAATGGCTAAGTTGCCACAACAGTTGCAGGCTATACAATCTGCACTGCCCATGACATACCAGAATGTACCAGCAGCTTGTGAGCTATTTGGACGAAATCATCTGACTGGAGATTGTCCTCAGCAGAATGTGAAGGGAGAAGAAGTTCAGTACATGAGAGTTCATGGCAGGCAAGTTGGTCAGTAGACGAACTATTCAAATAATCCACCTACAGGCTGGAGGAACAACACTAGTTAGAATTGGGGCTGGAAGGAAGATGCTAGAAATGCAAGGAGACAACCCATGTATCAGTAACAGTCGCAACAACAATATCCTTCATTGCAGGGTAGAACAAGCAAGCTAGAGGACACTCTGGAGAAGTTTATGCAGGCTACTTTTACTCATAAGAAGAATCAGGAGGCGTCTATGAGGAATTTAGAGACTCAAGTGGGTCAATTGGCTAAGCAAATAGCAAATCAGCAGGGAGGACAATTCACTGCTAATACTCAGACCAATCTAAAAGAACAATGCAAAGCTATTACCATTCGGTGTGGAAAGAAGATTGGTCATGATGTGAATGAAGAAATTACTAAGAGTATAGATAAGAATAGGAGGAAGACAATTGAAGCAGAGAATGTAGCTGAAACTAGCGAAGACAAATCAGAGGAGAGAGTTGGACCAGAGACTGTGATAGGAGAGGAAAATTCAGACAGTGAATCCAAGAAAACAGAAGAGGAGCCAATGGATAGCAGTGGCAAGAAACAGGTGGGAGAAGGACAAAATTGGAGGAAAATCAAAGAGGGTGTTCCTCTTAGAAATGTACCTTATCCTCATGCACCATCTCGACGAGAAGCTGGACGTCAATTCAATCGATCCACTGAGATTTTGAAGAACTTGCATATTAATATCTGTTTTACTGAGACATTACAGTAAATTCCTACCTATGCATGATTCATGAAGGAACTCCTTACAAAGAAGAGAAAATATTTAGAGGAGGAGACTGTGGAATTGGAGGCAGGATGCAGTGCAATTATTCAAAAAGCCATTCCACATAAATCTTGTGATCCTGGAAGTTTTACGTTGCCAATTACAGTGAGGAATCTATATGTTGGAAAGACACTGTTGGACTTAGGTGCTAGCATCAATTTGATCCCACTATCTATGTTGAGAAGAATTGGTGAGGTAGAGGTCAGACCTACAAGAATGACCTTGCAGTTGGCAGATCGATCCATCAAGCGTCCCTATGATATTGTTGAAGATTTGTTGGTCAAAGTGGATAAATTCCTCTTTCCAGTGGATTTTGTGGTGATGAATATTGAGGAAGATGTTGATGTTCCTCTAATTTTGGGGTGACTGTTTATGAAGACAGCGAAGGTAATCATAAATGTTGACAAAGGGAAGTTGAAGGTGTGTGTTGAGAATGAAGAAGTGAGTTTCAATGTGTTTGAAGCTATGAAACATCCTAAAGATAAAAAAAGTTGTTTTATGTGATAAAAGAGGAATGCAGAAAGAGGATGAAAGAATTGGGCAGTTCTGATGTATTATTACAGGTTATTACCAAATTAGTAGAGGAATTGGTTGAATCGGGTGATACAGAGGCATTAGCTCTGGCTAATAAGTTGGATCAAGCTAAAGAAGTGTAGAAGGTAGAAATCAGAGGAGATTTGGGGGCTGAAAATTTTGTGACAGAGGAGAAATTGGAGTTGAAAGTGCTACCTCCTTATCTAAACTAAAATTTTCTGGAGGGAGATGTAAAGAAGTAAACAGTTCTTTAACTGTTGAGGAAGAGATAAGAGTGATTGAGGTGCTAAAACTCAACCAAGGAGCTATTGGTTGGCAATTGTCATATTTGAAGAGAATTAGTCCAGTATACTTTATGCATCGTATCCATATGGAGGTTGATTTTAAACCAGTTACACAATCACAAAGGAGATTAAATCTAGCAATGAAAGAAGCGGTGAAGAAGGAGGTGCAGAAGCTGTTGGAAGCTGGAATGATTTATCCAATTTCAAATAGTACTTGGGTGAGTCCAGTACAGATGGTCTTAAGAAGAGTAAAGTAACTGTTATTCACAACGAAAAGAATGAGTTGATCTCTACTAGAACAATTACAGGCTGGAGGATGTGCATTGATTATAAGAAGTTGAACCAAACAACCAGGAAGGACCATTTTCTGTTGTCTTTTATGGATCAAATGTTGGAGAGGTTGGCTGGTAAGGCTTATTACTGTTTCTTGAATGACTATTTAGGTTACAATCAGATCACAGTGGATCCTCAAGACCAAGAAAAAACAACATTCACGTGTCCTTTTGGTATTTTTGCATATAGGAAAATGCCATTTGGATTATGTAACACGCCAGCCACTTTTCAAAGGTGAATGCTAGCTATTTTTGCAGATTTGGTATAGAATTGTATAGAGGTTTTCATGGATGACTTCTCGGTGTTTGGATCTACTTTTGATTCATGTGTGGAGAATATGAAGGTAGTATTGATCAACTGTAATTAGAAATGCATTTTAATGTTAATTATGAAAATACTTCAGTATTCTTTTACAACAATAATGTTATAAAAGATCCTTCAGAATAATTAATAAATAAGGAATAATCATTCATAGAATAAATATATCCAACAAAAATAAAAAAGGATGACAATTTAGCAAACTACTTCCCGCCAGCTTGCTTAAGGCCATATAAAGCCTTTTCTTAATTTACAAATTTGTCCTAGTTGAATAGAAGCCAATCCAGGAGGAGCAACCATGTATACATCTTCTTTTAACTCTCCATGTAAGAAGGCATTATTCGTTAGGATTCCAAGTACAAATCTAAGTCCCACATTGAGTAAGATGAGAAAGTTAAACAATATATAAGAAAGAAAACCCATAAACCTACTGCCTTAAGGTTTTGGGTGTTATTCCCTCTTATGTGTTTGGCTCATTTCTCCTTCTTGTGAGATCTCCCCGGTTATGCCCTCTCGGATTCTCCCAACAAGTGATATCATAATACAACATTATTTATGTCTAACTATTTCTATTGAAAGAAGCAACCTCTGTTTGTGTGTATTCTTGCTTTATATCTTTCAATAGTTCCATCAGCATCATACTTTATTTTGAATACCTATTTGCAACCTATTAACTCCCAATTATATATAGATGCTAGAGAAAGAAGCAACCTCTGTTTGTGTGTATTCTTGATCTATATCTTTCAATAGTCCCATCAACATCATACTTTATTTTGGATACCCATTTGCAACCTATGACAATTTTGTTAGAAGAAGAACAATCTCTCATATTTGATTTGACTCCAAAGCGGATATCTCACATTGTATAGCTTTCCTCCAACAGTCACATTTCACAGCTTCAGAATAAGTTTTTGGCTCAACATGTGAAGAAATAGACATAACAAAAGGTTTATAAGATGGTGATAATTTATCATAAGACAAAATAAAATTCAAAGGATATTTAACTCTAGAAGATGTATTGGAAATATTGAGATTACAATGATAATCCTTTAGATACTTAGGTGACTTTTTTGGTCTGGTACTCATTCAAATAGACAGTGTTGTTTCATGATTTTCATCAAGGTTTTGGTCTCTATGGGAACAAACTTCTTCAGGGATTTGAATGTCTGATTCATGGTCATCATTAACATTATTTTCAATCTTATCACATGGTGTAAAAATGACTTGTGATGACTTATTCAAAATAGGTTGATCTTCTGTAAAACAAAATAATTTTGATTATGAATGTCTGGACTGTCAGTTTCATTGGTAGTATCTTCAATCCTTTGATATGGAAAAACATGTTCATAGAAGACAACATCCCTAGACACAAAAATTTCTCTTGATTGAATGTTCAACAAAATATATCCTTTTGTCCCCTTCTTAAAACCAATAAAAACACATTTTGATGCTCTTGGATTAAATTTACTTCTATTTGTTGACAAAGTGATAGCATAGCATTAAGATCCAAACACCTTTAATTGATCAAAATCTTGTGGAGTTTTGTAAAGCCTTTTATGAGGACAAAAATCATTTAAAACTGGTGTGGGAAGCATGTTTATAATATGTGCAACATGCATCACAGAATATGACCAATACATTTTGGGTAAACGAGATTGTATCATGAGAGCTCTTGCTATATTTAATAAATGACCATGTTTTCTTTTAACTATACTATTTTGTTGTGGAGTATTAACACATGAAGTTTGATGTATTATTCCTTTATTCCTAAAAAATTAGTCATGAAAAATTTAATCTCATTATCACTTCTTATTACTTTTATTCTTGTCTCAAATTATGTTTGAATAAAAACAACAAAATCTTCCAAAATCTTAACAACTTCAGATTTTTGTTTTAAAGGAAAAACACATGTGTACCTTGAATAATCATCAACTATGATAAAAAAATATTTATGACTATGAATTGATGATAATGAGTATGGTCCCCACACATCAACATGTATCAAATCAAAACATATTTTAGATTTAGATGCACTAAGAGGAAAGGAAAGCTTTTTTTGCTTTTCAAAATGACAAATATCACAAATAAAAGATTTATTATATTTAACAAATGAAAATTTATTTTTGATAACATCTAAAGATTTGCTTGAAACATGCCCTAACCAAAAATGCCAAAGGGTTTCGAGATCACTAGTAGTAAAATTGACAATATTGGTGATATGTGGAGATTTGACAAGTTTGATTTGAAAGTTTTGATAGGAAGGGACCCTGAGTATATAGAGTCTACCTTGCATCTCAGCTGATCCAATCATTTTCAAGGAGGTTTTGTCCTTAATGTGACAACCATTAGAATAACAAACAATCGCACAAGATAAATTATCAATTAACTTTGCTACTGAAAGAAGGTTAATAGTGAAGTTAGGAATATGCAAAACATTATCTAAGACATGATCTTGATTGATAAAAACACTTTCAAAATAATTAGCAATGACTTGATTTCTATTTGGTAATTTGACAGAGATAGGATTAATTTGATGATATGAAGTGAAATGACTCAAGGATGAACAAATATGATCAGTAGCACCACTATCAATAATCCAAGAACTAAAGTAAGACAAAAATTTATTACTAGTGTGTTATTGTGTTGGAAGAAATATCAGAGATTTGATTAGAGACATTGTCACTGGATTTAGACTGTTGTAGAAGGTTTAACAATGTTTGATACTGCTTAGGAATCAAACCAATATATTGATAATGTACCTCTAACCTTGAACCTTCATAATTCTGTTGATTATTATTATAGTATGCTTTATGATTTTTAAACTTGAACTGAGGTGGAAAACCATGCCTTCTATAGCATGTATCAATCACATGTTCTGTCTCTCCATAATGACTGTAGACTTTAGAAGTATATTGTCTTCCAAAACTACTTTTGTTAGTATCATTCATTGCTTTTGACTCATCACTAAAAATTTGTCTCTCTTGTTGTGTACTGTCGCATCACCAAAAATTTGTCTCTCTTGTTGTGTACTGTCGCAACCGGGGTTACGATGGGACGACAATCCGAAAAAAGATTAATAGGTTTTTAAAAAAGGTGGGGAGTCGCCACCATAGTTTTCATGGAAAACTATGAAAAATCAAAGAAAATAAGGATAAGGCTGGTTTGCGAAGAACCGGACTGCGAGTCCGGGAGTCAGTTACATGTGGGGAAGGTATTAGCCCCCACGGTGCTCGTCCTAAGACGATACCTTTAATTGAATAAAATGAAATGAGTGTAATTTTTTGAACATTTATTTTTCACGAAAAATAGAAATAAAAGCAAAACAAAACATTTTTTTTAGAAGGGGCCGACAAGGTTTAACCTCGCTCCTACGTATCTCTTTCAGAGATGAAGAATCAGGATTACGTAGTTCTATGTTTGAAAATTGTTTGTTTGAGAATTTGATATTTTTAATTTTTGAAAATTTTATATATTTATTAATTTTAGAAAAATTTAGTGTTTTCAAAAGTTAACTTCATTTTAGACATCGCTTGACGCATATGGCCCTTTGATATTCCAAATAAAATTAAAATTTTTCGAATTAAATCCCGCATAACGTGAATGATTATTTAAGAATTTAATTGAAATTTATTTTCTACAAAATCATAAATCCCGCGTGACACTTACATCAATTGGAATTTTAATCAAAAAAATTATTTTTTATTTTATTAAAAGAAAATTCAATTGTTTTGAAAAATCAATTTGCTTTTACTTTTTATTATTTATTTTATTTTTATTTATGAAATACCTAGAACAATTCACAAAATTCTTCTCTTTTTTTTTTCTTTTTTAAAAAAAATTTAGAAACATAAAGTGAATAAAAGCAACTAAATGTTATTTAAATGAAATAAGAGAAAAAAATATTAAAAAAAACATTATTAGTGGAAATTGAATACTTACATGGAGTGAAGCATTAAATGCATTTTCTTTTGTTTTGGTACTACGTGCAGTGTAGTAAAGTGAGGATTAAAAGCTAGTGCCCATGTTTACATTCATAGAATCATGCAATGGAACCAAAGAGAGAGAAAGAGTGCAGAAACCACACTTTAACTAAAAATGAATAGTGGTGCGAATAAAAAAATGACCAAAATTATTTGGCATAATATCACAGTGCAGGAAAAAAGGAATGCAGGGAAACAAATGGATTTTTAGCAAAGTATAACAAACAAAGTACAAGGATGAATTGTAACATGTAAAAGATTCTAAAAATTAACGTATGTAATATGTCAACCAGTCACAATGCAACTTGCAACCAAAATATAATGTGAAACCCAATCTTTGTGAATGAAAATTATAGTCTAAATATGAAGGAAATTAATCAAATGTGTGCTGGAACTAGAGATCCACATGAGACGAATATAAACCTAGCTTATAACAAAACAAAAGAGCTTTTTGATCAACACAAAATCTAACTAAATCACAGCTTTTCGGAATGCTCATGCTTATAAGATATTCGATGAAATGCAACAACGAGTATTTAATTTTCATAACCAAATCTTTTCTCACTTGTTTATTATGAAGTTATTTTTTATTATTTATAAACACTAGATTATCTACAACTATCAGGCCTACACAGAATAACACCACATCGTCTTCTCCCTCGCGTCTTAGGCTAAAAACGAAATTGCTCACATTCATTTTTTATCATTTAAAGCACTAAATATCCATATCACAGTTTGTTCATGTTCATATTTCACTAAGTATGTAAAGTAAATACAAATCAACATGAAATGAGAGAGATAAATTCAAGACGTGACCTTGCCGGAGCGAGATCACAGTGAAACTCTGATGAGTGCTATCCTTCGGCTGGATGATTCAAAAAAAATCTCTATTTTACTCTTATGTTCATACTGTAGAATCAATTTGCAAAAATTAGAATTGTTGCTACAAGTAAATTTGTTGACAAACTGCTCACTTTATTCAATCTCAAACTGACATTATATAGCCTTTACAAGATAACAGATTTTAAGAAAATAGCTAAAAAGAATAAGTATTTTTCCTACTAATAAGGATTTACTGAAACAGAAAACTAAAGGCTCCTAATATCAAGCAACATAATAGAACTAACAAAGACCTCTTCAAACCCTCCCTTAAACTAGCTGTAAATTGCAGTTAGTTTATCTCAGCGAGGCTACACATTCCCATCTTCTCTCTAAGCCTTTGAAAAACCTCCAACTTCAATGCTTTGGTCATCACATCAGCAACTTGTTTTTGCGTTACACAATGAACTAACTCAATTTTTCCACTTTTCACAAGATCTCTAAGAAAATGAAAACGCACTCTGATGTGTTTGCTTCTTCCATGTATTACTGGATTTTTTGAGAGTTTAATTGTGGAGGTATTGTCACACATAATGATGGTGCCTTTGTGTTGAACATGATTTAGGCCTTTTAAGACCCTTCTGATCCATATAGCCTGGCACGCACAAGCAGCAGCAGCCACGAACTCCGCCTCGGTGGTTGAAAGTGTAACAATTGGCTGTTTTTTTGACATCCAAGAAACAGCACCCGAACTCAATAAGAAAACATAACCTGATGTGCTTTTAGAATCCTCTTCATCACCAGCATAATCTGAGTCTGTGAATACAAGCAACTCCTTTTCCCCTCCCTTATTGTAGAAAATACCATGATTTTTTGTTCCATTCAAATAACGTAAAATTCTCTTAGCAGCTTGCAAATGTAACTCAGTTGGTTTTGACATATACCTACTGATCAAGCTTACACTGAACATAATGTCTGGGCGTGTAGTTGTAAGATACATTAAGCTTCCAACAATTTGCTTGTAGTAAGTGTCATCAACTGCAGCTCCATTGGTATCTCTACTAATTTTAAAACCTGGAACAATAGGACTAGTTACAGGTTTGCTATCCGACATTCCGAAACGCTTTAGCACATCAGTTGCATATTTCCTTTGGCAAATAAAAATTCCATTTGGTTTTT
>Ga0099824_1005957_pt1 | contig 16953 bp, 6 predicted proteins | sample SiratrowhiteBW_FD_76837 | JGI IMG/M metagenome (GOLD analysis project Ga0099824, IMG submission 76837) | Root nodule microbial communities of legume samples collected from California, USA - Siratro white BW | ecosystem: Host-associated > Plants > Roots > Nodule | place: USA: California... | reverse complement strand
ATATATATATATATATATATATATATATATATATATATATATATATATATATATATATATATTAAATTATATTTTGATTTCTTAAAATTTTATTTCAAACTTTGACTCTTATAAATTATTTAATTTTTTTCGAATTGACATCAAAGTCCCAATTTACTTCATGCAATTATCCTCGAACTAAGAACATTCCAGTGGCCAAAACGCGTGGACAAACTTAGATGTCATCTTAATATTCATTCGCAATCACAATTTAAGTCAATAATTACGGACTAGTTCACACAAATTAATATGTAAAGGGACCTATTTTTTTAAATAAAAATAACATTGTAAAGTATTTTGAAGAAACCAAGCCTAAGTTTTCTTCAAATTACTAATTTAATAACAAGTATTAGCCAATTAGCTAGAGCAAACGTGAGGATATGATTAAAAACGTAATAATAGGTATGAGTCTAATAGCTAGTGGTAATGTGGGGATTTCATAGGCTGTCGGATACACATTTTTTACTTCTTTTAGAAGTTATCGGTGGACTCTGAAACTTCTGAATTTAATACAAATACAATTTTATCCTTTACTTGATAATCTTAAGCACTATCAGATCCACCCATTGGTCCCTACATCACGAGCCACAACCATCCAAAACCTAATTTAAAGGCTTCCATCAGCTAAAATTCTCATGTTCACACATGCCCATTTCACTAACTTAATGCTACCATTCTTTTGTTTTGAAGTGAATGCAAGTGTTTAATACTATTTCTATAAAAAAGTTAAAATTTAGTACACAGTGGCTTGGATTAAAACATACTTATCTAATTTTTTTATATAAAAATAAATGATACAAGAAAACAAACTGTTATTGTCTTTTATAGAAAAAGTAAATTGAAAGAAGTTTCGTGATAGTTGATGTTGCACTAGCATTAAACTAACATTTAATTTGGTATTTCTAACCACCATATAAGCTGACTTGATTAGTACATTAATGGGTGAACCTATTTTTTAAAACTACAATCATATTTTATAAAAAAATGAAAATAATATCATTTTATTAAAATATACACACATGTCATAATTTCTACATTAAATCACTTACTCTAAAAATTAAAATTGGTTTCACTAATATACCTTAAATTTTAAAAATACATATTTATTTTTATAGTTAGTAAAAAAGCTCCTGGACCTAACATAAAAAATCACAACTCGCCCTTTAAAACCCTTTGGACTGGGAGGGAACAACATTTTTATATCTTGATTTGTTAAGTTGGCTTGGGTTTGATTCCCCTAATTACAAAAATGGTATTTCACAAGATTTTAATATGGTGTTTAATTTAATATGCTGTATATATTTCTTGTAGGGAACTGGTAGCTAAAACACAATTTCTATTGATAGTCGAAAGTTTGTTGATAACTGGTTGTGAATTGACTAGTGTATTATAGGATTGTTTGATTGACCTATTTAAATTGTATTTGTATCTCAAAATATTTTTGGTCGACAAATTGTATCTCTTTGTAGGTTAACTGAGGTTTCTGCATCTTGGTTGGCCATCAAGATCTTCATTTTAACGTATCACTAACAAGAAATATGTGATGAATTATCACTCAGACTATGCAAAGGAGTACAAATGGAGGTTGTTAATAAATTGGGTCTCTGACACAAACACCTAAAATCTATTTGAAAACTTATAATTAGAAAAATGATTTCAAAACATAAGGTAACGTCAAAATACTTACAAGAACACCTTCCGAAACCAAAAATATAATTAGGAATAAGAGAAAGCGATAACAGTAACTTGGAAACTGTCAAAGCCCATCAAATATTTGACGATTATCTGGACTAACCGGTAGTGCATTAATAATTATTTTGTACTCATAGCTCTTTATCGACTCTTATGAGATATATTTTTGAAATTACAATAATTAAAATCAATTTTTCAAAAGAAACAAAAGCAAAAAATAAATACAATTACTATGAAAAAACATATGTTTATCTCTTTTAATATATAATTTCCTTTGACTGGTAAAGAAATAATTCAGCATAAAAAATATAAAGACTTGAAGATTTGGGCACAATAAAGAAAAGAAAGAAAACAACCCTTTTGCACCATTTTGAGCATGAGTTCAGGCTAATGTAATTGGGTTCTTGTTATTTTGAATATTTGGAAACATTACGTACTGCAGTTGTCATGGTTCAAGATACGAAAAAAATTCAACAAACATCTCTTAACATAAATACGGCTGGATTAATGCTTGTGATCATGTTGTTAGACGTGCTTATTTAATGATGCAGGACGCGTTTGGTTTGTTATCATGTATAAATAGGGGTTATTCTTTAGGCATCGTGTATTACTCTATTTTCATTTTGAGGTTTGATGCTATCTGTTTCATGTACTTGTGTGTCTTGAATTTTTAGATTATTAAAAAACAATATTGGAAATATGCTTATTTTATGAAAATGCATCTTTTATATACAAACTTGTGTTTTCTCCTTTGTTAGATCATGATAAAATTTTTCCATATGCATAGAAATATTTTAAAAGTAAAACCATATTTCATATATGGAATAATATCATGTAATTGCTTCCTAGCTAACATCCATCGATCAAACATAAAGATAGATTGTAATTAAGTCAAACTGCTAATTAAGACGTTGATACCACGTGTTACAATCCCACTTAGATAAAAGCACATAAATACTGAAAAAAATCCAAAATACTTTAATTTCAATAGTTGTAACATAATTTTTTTTTCTTATTAATAGATAAAACTAGAAACTGGAATTAATTGGGCAGGGTATATGTTACAATATAATCAATTATATATGCAAGCCATGTAGGTATACATTAACTTGTTGAGTTTATTTTTAGGTAAGGTTTTATTTTAATACGAACTGCTTGTTTTTGTTCTAACTTATGTTAGGTGGATTTTAGAAATAAAATTCTAATTCCGAATTTCAAACAACATATTAAGAAACTATGGATGCGTTTTCTTCTACTTAATGATGGATATTAGCGAATTAGCTAGGGGCAATGTGAGAATTTGGTTAAAAATGCGATAATAGCTGTAAGCCTATTAGCAAGTGGTAATGTGAGGATTAAGGAGGCTGTCGGGAAACACCTATCTGGAAGTTCCAAATTTAAAACAAAATACTATTTCATTCTTCATATACCAGAATAAATTGGAAAGTTATAAATTGAAAGAGTTCATCATTAAAATATAATGATTATATATGCATATATAATAAGCCATAAAATTTATGAATTTAGTTAAACTATTACCAATAATTAAAAGGTAAATATGGTGTAGTGATATTTATAATGGGACCCGCTATTCGACATGCAAAAGTTAGCGATTGCTTAATTCTAGGGGTTCTAACGGTTTTAATGACCCAGGGATCCACCCATTGATCATGGGAGTCCCTACATCACAAGTCACAACCATCCAAAACCAAATTCTAGCACTTCCCCTGCCAGCTAAAAATATTCTCATCTTCACACAGAATCATTTGTGATCTTAACATACATCATCATCCACATAATTATTTTAGTTGCCAAAATAAAAATAGTAATGATTATTAAACTAAGTTTCTCATTTTGATTCCAAAATCACTCCGGTTATATTTGTAATACAATATCTAGGTTTCATTTATTTTTAACCCAAACAGAATCTTTATCATTAATATGTTTTGCTTACTTATTTAAGACTATTTGGAATAGTTTCTAAACTGTTTTGTTTATGCCAGAGTTTTTCCTAAAAATACACATTGTATTACTTCATTATAATTGATTTCTAAAGACAAATTTAAGAAAATATACGTTTTTCTAATTTATATCAGTAAACTTATCAAGCAAGCTTATAAATAAAATTTCCTTTATAAGGATTTATTATATATTATACAAATTTATTTTCTTACAAATGAATAAAACTGTTATATTTTTTAAATTCCTGGAATTATTTAATAAATAATAAACTAAACCGATATGTACAAATTACACATAAATCAAGTTTTTTTAATTAAGTGTTTTCAATACTACTTTTTCAGCCAAAGAATACTGAAATTCGTATTGTTACCATAATTAATAAAAAATAACTATGAACAATAGATCATTTTTGTAGATATCTTTCATTTTAGCTTATATAACACAGGAGCTACTTGCTAATTTTTTTAATACACTATCATGATAGCATCCTTGGCACTTCACACCCCAAGAGCACTATATAAACCAACCATCCAAATTACTTCCATCATCACAAACTCTCTTATCCTAAGCATTAGCAGCTAGCTAACAACACTTTAGCATTTGCTAGTGATTAGGAACATAAATACAAGCCAGCCAAAGCAGTTTAAGATGGCTTCCAAAGGTTGTTCCTCCCTTGCTCTTTTCCTCGTACTCAACCTCCTTTTCTTCTCACTTGTCTCTGCATGCGGTAGTTACTCATGCCCTGGTCCAAACCCAAACCCAAAACCAAAACCAACACCCAGCCCCAAGCCTAGTGGTTCGTGCCCCCGTGACGCACTCAAACTAGGTGTGTGCGCCAATGTGCTAAACGGGTTGCTGAACGTCACCCTGGGTCAACCACCAGTTACCCCTTGCTGCACCCTTCTCGATGGCCTCGTTGATCTTGAGGCCGCAGTGTGCCTATGCACTGCCCTTAAGGCAAACATTTTGGGCATCAACCTCAACCTTCCCATCTCACTCTCCTTGCTTCTCAACGTTTGCTCTAGAAAAGTCCCACGTGATTTCCAATGTGCTTAATCATAACGTATATCGTATCATCTTATACGTACTTTTACTTCGGGCTTGTTAGTTGTGGATTTCCTTTTTCTTTTTTGTAAAATCCCATGGATATCTGTGTGTGATTCTAATTCATTGTACGTGCATGAGGGTTAACTTCTTGACCCTCGTTATTCCTTCAATTGCATGCTTAGATTGTTGAAATAAGTATATAGTTCCTGATGCTGGCTCGTGGGAACTATGGTGTTATTTGTTTCAGACATGATTCTATTGTAATAATCCTTTTTAATTTGTTTCTTCCTTTTCTTTTTTGTCTTTTCTTAATTAAATCCCTTGGCCTTTTTATTGAACTTCTGCTCAGTGCTCCCCAACATGATAAAAGCAAATTCAGTAAAAGAATTATCGAAAGCAAAATGTACACACTAGCTATTGTTATTGGACCAACTTCTGCACACTGGGGGAAATTAACTAGAATTAGCTACTTATCAAATATATGATTGCATTACTCGTAAAATAAATTATTGCATGTCTGAAACCATTGCACAACTTGTATGTCGTTTTTTCCCCATGGACTTACATGTAAGGAATCAGAACACAAAACTATATTCGGCACAAAAACAAGACAAATAAATAAACCACTTCATCAATTTATATTAATTATTGTTAAAAATAGATCGGATGGGAGATACAGCATATGTATAACTACCAGCTGAATTGTTGCTTTGTAATAATTTGAGTTTCATCCATAGATATATTGACACTGAAATATCGTATACAATTATCAGTTGTTTCACTTTTATTTTTGCAAATACAGGCATCTCGAATACTATACAAAATCGAATAACATTACCTCAGCTTGTTCAAGAAATATTTTCCTTATAACTTAGCCTTTATGTTAAATATATAAAAGGTATAATGGTTCCCACTAAATCAACCGAGTAGCAAGCAAGTTTGAATGACGCTTTACAATTTTTTTTTTTAAATTCACAGATAATTTATAAAAATACATAATTAGTGAGTAAAAATATATTATGCAATAATATTTTTTTAATATTTATTTAAATTTTTGTTTTATTTGTTTCAGAGGAGTAAGAATTAAGATCGAACACCCAGCTTGGCCTTAGACTAGTCAACTAGTTCATCTTGTGTTGATGAAAACACTGGGGTCATTCTCAAACACCATCATTACTACATGACTATCAATGACCATGTTATTCTCAAATCGATTAGGTTGCCCTTATTATTAATCAAGTAACTTCAAAATGAGACTCCATGTGCGAATGACACACATTTCATATAAGACTCATCAGATGAGAGACGTGACAATAAGTTCGTGATAAAAAGAAGTTATGAAAAAGCTTGTCAGAAACCATCTATAAATCTATGTATACTCCCATGACATTTTCTATCTGGAGTGAATAATTCATACATCTTTGTTATCATTATTTTCTATAAATGATTTTCACTAAATTATAATGCAGATTTATTAAACCTGAATTCGGTCTGGTCATCGTTGTTTTCTTATTTGGGCAATATTGTACATTACTTTCATTGTGACTGTGACAACTAGCTTTTCAATTATGGGAGCACTATTTGTCCCGTGACATGCAACGTGGATAAACTCGAAAAAAGAAAAAGAAAAAAACGCTCTCACTGAAGAAAAAATGTCGGACTAGTGGATTTCCTTTTCCTTTCACGTCTCACTTCATACAAAGCTAATGATTCCTAATATTCGATCAATACAACCACAAAGAATTTATGCAACAAATCACTTGAAAAATGAAAGCTTTTACACTTGGTAAAAGTTCGACCACCATGATATTTAAAAGTTCGGTGATAAATATTTTATTATGTGTTATTTAATAAAAATGATAAATCAATAATGTATATAGGATTACAAGAAAAACTCAAATCCATACATAAACCGCGAAACTGTCGACTGTATAAATACGATGATATAATTAAACCTCAAAATTAAAAAGGCAATCATCCTCCAACTCATCATTTAAAAGATTTAGATGATTTTGATGGCTAGTCTGTTTTAGTATCAAAAGTTATCAAATTTAATCCTCGCAGTTTTTTATTTCTCTTGATCGGAAATCACTACAAATTATAATACTTACAAAAGCCTTACAACAAAAAATTAGAGTGGTGTGTGTGAGGCATTTACTTCTACAAAACATGTTTACAAAAGCCTACACACCCTTTTTCTCATTGATACATGCTACACATTACGATTATAACCAGAAAATCGAGTACGTGATTCTGTCTATTGGCCTAAGCCATTCCTAATCCATTCCTCTTCCTCCCAAAGAAAAAACAATTAGCGCTCTCAAGAATATTAAAAATCAACACTTTTCACAACCTAGTTCCTATATTGCATATTTCCAATCAATGATTTTGTGCCTTCCCGAGGTATTGCATAATCAAGCTTTATATTTTGGTGTGCAGTATAAATTGTCATGATTACATTCCATCATTCATCATGGCAGATTAGTGGTGTTCTCTTTGACCAAACCTCTGTGCTTGTTGAAGATATTAGTTCAGAAAGCGTTGATCTACTATGGTATTTCCAACCTGAATAGAATTTGACTAATACTGACATAACAAATTTGAGCGGATATTAATTAGAAGCTTGTAAAGCACCTGTTGATCTCGTCCTTCAGCCGCTCGCTGCTTTCCATACCAATTCATCATAGTAGCCCCTAAAATTAGAATGGAATGATGATGGTTATCTACACTTATATTTTTAAGATTCTGCATTGAGCTTTGCAGTGGTTCACCTACAATATATAGCAGAAATCAGAGTACCTGCTGCATGTTTTGGGGCAAGCAACTCTGACTTTACTATTTCATCCATGTAGAATATATTTTCCTATCTAAAGGCACATTGATTTGATACATGTGATAGAAGATATGCACAAATCAATAATATGGGAAATTTACACCACGATTCTTATTCATGATCCATGACCAAATTTTTAATTGTGCTACAGTAATTGTTTTTTAGATATCTACATTTGTATTCATAAAAATAATATTGGTTCTATATATTCAAATACTCTAAATTTATTTTTACACATTATACATTTCCAGAGGTTGACCTACATCAAACACAAACACTAACCATATTCGTATAGTTCATTCTTTATATATATAAGAAAAAAAAGAATAACACACCAATTCAAAGTAGATAACAATTTTCAGTGAACCATCGTTTTTGCTGTCGTCAATTATACTCTTTACATTAGTTTAAACTTTTAATCATTTATTATTTTATATTTAGGACAAATCGTAATCATTTTTGCCGCAATATATATCTTCCCACTTACCCGCAAGTTCCAATCATAAGATAACACCGAAACGCTATCAAACTTTGTTTATTTTGAGGATTTTGATATGACAACTTCTATTTTTATTTTTTACAATTCTCTGCTTGTCTGTTCTGTTGGCGTATAGACACATTTACAGTAAATGGTGATTAATTTAAAGTAGTAATATAAATGCATTCTTAGTTTCCCTTTTTATACAATTACTCACTTAAAAAACTAAACCCAAATTACCTAAAGAAATTTTAGCCTGTGGAAATATGGGTGTCAAACAATATAATGCAACCTTAAATCGTAAGAGTATGTGAGTTGATTGCTATAAAAGCAGTGAAGTGGAGTATCCTCCAATCAATATAGTAACGTTCAAGGTTAAGTTTCTACAAGGAAAGAGAAATGCCAGGGATAGTATACATGGAGGAATTCATGGGCCGAAAGTTAACAACATACTAAATTTTGTCCTTAGGAATCAGAAATTAGAGATCGTTAAATATGGAAAGGCGTTTGTGCTTCTCATTGAGCTGGGTTTCTGTTGATGAAGATGTTTTCCTCGTTACTTCTTAATCTTTGAGTTTTTTTTAATCGGCAATAAAAAATTAAGCATTGAATTTCCAACCTATTACATTAGACACAAGTCTACCCAAAATATAAACAACACATTGTTTTACAAAAAAAAATAAATATAATCTAAATCCTAAATTTTAAATGTCACTCAATAACATTACAAAAAGTCATGTTTACTATTTTCTATCTTCGTTTTTCGTCTAGCTTACCGATGTATGCCATTAAATGTTTTAGTTATTTTTATCACTAATAAAAATTTATTAAGAAACACTTAAAATATTCTAAGCTTTAATTACATATTTATTTAAGACTAAATAGCCTTCTAAACTTAATTTGTCAAAATATCAACAAAATACTAAATAGAAATGGATCGGTTCCTAAAAGAATCATTTACACAATACTCAACTCCTTTGAAGTTCGTTGTACTCCTTTAACCATAACTATAAGATTTTGCATTCCCCCAAAAATCAGAATTCAGAAATCTTCTCCCTATAATATAAACTGCGGGTATTTTATATTAAATGTACTGTTTGTAGGTAAGTTTGCTATTGACAGCGGGTAAGTTTGCCATGACTGCAGGTTATCATCTGCTCCTCCAGGAGGGAATGCACATTAAATTAGAGGGACAGGTCCAATTTAGACTGCCGCAGCCATTTTAAAAATTTCTCTCTTACATTCCATTGGAGTTGTCTCAAATGATTTTTACAGCAATATGGAAAGTCTTGCATTGATAGATTTCAAGTCTTGCGTTGATACAACTCTTTAGTAGAATGCAAAGAAGTGTTAGATGAATTAAGTAAACAAAATTAAATTTAGTTGGTAAGAAAGTAGTTAAAATTGTAGAATCGTATACGTGATTTGTTTCAGATTATCGGATTTATTTTAGTCGGATTTGTTTCAAATTATATATACCCTGCACCAACTGTTGTATATTTCAGATTGCACCAATTATCCATCTTGTTAGTCTTATTCTTAATAATTAATAAATGAATTGGAGGAATTAAATTTTAATTAAAATAAATTTAAATCCAATTAAGAACTAGAATTCATAAAGGTGAAATTAGAATTCGTTGTAATAAATATAATTGAATACTTGGCACGTAGAGGCCATGAATGCACTCCATTGCAAATGAAACCTAGTTTTCATTACAAATACGTCTTAACTATCCAACTTATATTAAACTGAAAACTAGGACAGGTCAAAATAACTTGCCGATGCACAAGGTTGATCTGCATAAGGTTGTCCAGCAAATATATTACAACCATTTTCAAATGTTAAGAGGTCAATTTAAACTTAGAGTCAGAATAACACACGCAGGGGAAAAATATAATATTTGTCAAAGCCCAAGGCAAAACTATATATATCACGAAAAGAAATGTTAATGACACTTTTAAGATACTTTTTAACGCATATTTTAAAACTATCTCCAGTACTATTAATTCAAATGGAAGAATAATGTGACCAACACTTTAGCATACAAATTTTTTAAGAGATTCTGGTCTATTGATTGAAATTGTTAGAGAAAATGTATTGAAATCGATTAGCTAGAATAACACTTTCAGGTTTTATTTCTTACTTAATATTAATAACTCCATTATGAGATTTATGATATTAAATTTTTAATCCCTAAATTTTGAATAATCTTGGTGATGATTTCCAAATTAAAAAATATATACTTTTAATCCATCCAAAAATAAAAAATTGAATTTACTCTAAAAACTAAATGTGGAGGATTAAATTTTAATCCCTAAAGACTGACAAAATTCAATAAAAATTTAAAAACTATAAAAGCGTTTTTTAAAAAAAAAAAAAAAAAGTTGTGAACATATATCTTATGAAAAATCTCATCTAACAAATATAAAATTAATAAGCAAATACAGCAAAAAAAGAAACAAAAAAAAAAACTCTTTAAAACATATAGAGGTCATGAACTCTCCCAATTGATAAAGTAAACCCTGTCAGTGCGTGTAATTCTTCTGAGAGACAGGAGGAAGGAGAAAACAGATGGAGCACCATAAGTGAATAACACATTGAACGGATTTTGTAGCTAAGCTCGAATCCACTAACTCATAACAGGAAAAATTAGAAGTTATGCGCACTATAATTAAAGCGTAAACACATACACATAAAATACGAGTGATAACATAAACCCTGAAAGCCTAATAGATGGGAAAAAGACCCATATTAATCTAGTAGTACTAAGCAGTAACTAACAAGAACTAGCCATGATAATTAAGCATGGAATGCTACGAAGTACAGAAATGCTACGAAGTAGTGCATGCACACATGCAGTGATTCAGTACAGAGGTGGACAAACAAAACCAGGAGGAGGAGTCTTTCCACAAGTGATCAAAACTTGAAGTGCAAGAGGTAGGAAGATATTGAGGTTCAGAAGCTTAACCCTAATAACGGTGCAAAGACAAATTGCAGCTTCAAGGTCAAGCAACCCTTGTATCAAGGGGCAGCACACATTCTCCACTGGGTTCCCTATTCCCACGTGCACCAATCCTCCAAGCACGTCCAAGCAAAGTCCCAATTTTAGGGCATCAATTGGGCAAGTCTTATGCGGCGGTGAGTACGGCGGTGAGCTTGGTGGAGGGTAAATCACCACCGGCGGAGGCACTACAGGAGGGTTGATTATGATCGGGGGCAGAGGAGGTGACACTTTTGGCCGGCCTCCGCCGTGATGCGGTGGCTGCTTGGGTGGACGTGGCGGAGTGCAGGGAGCACATGCATATATTGGAGGCAAAACATTTAACATTGTTAATTTCAAGATGAAGAACATAGCTTTTGCTTTTGATTTTGGAGACATGATGACTTTGGGGTTCTAAATTCTTCTTATTGCTTTTCTATGTATTGGGTTTGATATTCCCAGACGCGTAAGTGTATATATGGAGTCTGTGATTTAACTAAGCTTTGGCTTATTACACGCGGCAGCATGTACAAAGAACATCCATCCACGAAGGCTTCTTCTAAGTGACAGAGCGAGAGAGAGAGAGGTAATTGAAGATTTTGGAGTTTTGTTTTGGGGTTTTCTAATTTCGAGAGTGACTCCGTGACTTGTTCAGTACAGTCCGTGAACTGTTCTAGTGCAGTCTCGCAGATTTCCATTGTATCTTCACATAATTTGCAATATTCGGCCTCTCTGATTCATATGACAGAACTCTGAATATGTGACAGCGTGAGGGAGAGAAAACGAATGAATCACAAGAATGACTTGTTTATTTTATACACACAAATAATACAACAGTAACCGTGGAACTAATTTCAGTAGTTCACTCTAACTAAATAAATTCTAATTCGTAATTACTTATTACTGGTGAAAGATGTTTTCCTGGTATCTCCACTCATTTTCCAATTGTTGATTAGAGCGGTGTCAAGTTTAAGGGTTCAGTATCATTATTTTTTTATCAGAAGTTGAGCAAGTGTGACTACACCGACTAAAATTTAGAGAGATTAAGATAGAAATAGAGTTTCTTCACAATACTACCTACTATATATGCCAACTTTAAACTTTGAAAAAATGTTATTAAATTTCTCTTATAATTAAGTTGAAAGTTTTGGACGAGGGAACAAAGCAGTACTTAGTTAGATATGACATCCCACAATTGATGTTGCTTTTATATAAACCATTGAACCTTATGTTTAAAGTTCATTGTTTCTAAACAAGAACAAGATGGATTTAGCCAAATGCTGTTAGTGTCAAAACTAGCAAGTAATTAATTACTATTCAATACAGCCCACAACTACTTTTTTTTTAACATAATAATTTTGGAATTATTAAATATTAAAATGTATAACCTTGAAAAAAAAAAAAAGAAATGCTAGCTAATGATGTGGTAAAAGTGTGCATCTATTCAAGGATGAAGGGTAATTCCACCTTTGACTCAATGAATACACAAAAGAAAAAATATCTAATACAATAGTAAAAAATGCACACCATACAGTGGAAGCCTTTCTCATTTTAAGGAAACGCTAGGTTTGAAAGCTGAGAAGGGTTGAACCATTGGACATTTAAAGGTATACCTTTATATGGGGACGAGAGGAAGAGAAAAGAACCTTAAAAAAGTATTCCTCATAATCTAACTGCAAACTGCATTACAGCATTGGAATTTAGATACATAAGTGGAAGGTCAATCCCTATTGTTACCATACTTCTCCATGTATCTTGTGGCAAACCAAAAAACATGAATATGGTTGGGTTAGTAAGTATAAGGTAAGAGTTTTGTACATATCTCGTGAGTGTATATGGTGGGGAAGATATTGTGTCTTGCGGCAAAAAGATATGTTTAATATGAACTCTTTTACTGTACATATTGGTATAAATGGATTGAAGTATTCAGATTATTCTTTTTTTTTTCCTGTAAGCAAGTATAATTTTGTATTGAAATAATTATATACAAAGTACATAGATAGTTTTATGTCTTCTGGTATGATCAACTAGAATCCTATATGGTTCAAGATACAACATATGTGTATTACAACATAAACTTATTTCTACTCTAATAATCTAATTCCTTCCTTCAAAGCACCTTAGTACAGAATTAGCATATCACATGCCTCTCGAAGCATCTGCGCTCCATAATCCCTCCATATCACTTCAGGCTGTTAGAATTATAATTTCTTCCTCCTTAATTGTTATTTTCTGTGCCCTTCAACACTTTGTCTTTTCTTTTTTGTGTTGTGTCATCTTGCTCCAAATTAATGGCGCCTAATCTTGGATGTAGTTTTTGCTTCTATCTCTGCTCCTCTTATTGAGTATTGTGTGTTGAGTTTAGGTTAATATACTATTTTTGTCTTCATATATTCACTAAATTTGCTGAAAATATTTTTACAAAGTTATTTAAGAAAAATTTCTTAGTGGAAAATTTTACAATATCTTATTTGTAAGAAAATTTTCACGGTCTTATTCATGCAAAACTTCCACAAATAAAGACGTAGAAAATTTCTTAAAAGAATTAATAAAACATATTTCCTACAAGTATAGTATTCATATTTTGTACCGTGAAAAATTTGTGAAAAAATGCTTTCATAAATTTTAGATGTTATTGATTCAGATACAAGATAGTTTTTCGAAAATGAATATAAGCACAAAAAATATAGCATCTTATACTTAGAATGGTACTCTATATCGTCCCTATCTCCAGGTCCATGGCCACGCATGCATTGGCTCTGTGCATGAGATACAGCAAAAGGTTGGACCACATTTCATTAATCCTCATCCTGTTAACACAACAGTGATCCAAATAAAAGAGAAGACAGAGCTTGGTAGTCAATGACACGCGGATTGTAGCTGCTTGTGCAGGTTCAGAGTCACGACACGTAGCATCCTGTTCGTGATAACCTTTTTATGGATGACTCCTATAAGAATCTGTCACTCCTTTAATTTAGTAGTATGACTTATTTTTCTTTATTTACCACATCATCATTTTATCATGTAATAAATAAGGCGCACGCAATTTAAGACTAGTCATTACATATAAAGAAGTTGGTCAACTTCGCATGCGTGAGAAATATGTTATAGATTTATCTTAAGTTTTAAAAGAGAGTCATAATTTAGCAAAAGTAAATATTTTCAAAATTATCATTTGTCAGGATTTTAAATTATATATATGTAAATGTTTAAATTAGTATATTTACTCGTAAAAAAATATATTTGACAGGTTGTCAATAATGAATTAAATGAAACATTATATATATATATTTATATAATAAACACATTCTAAAAGTTATTAAATATTGTTTTTCAAGATCAATATTTATATATTTATTAAATGATGATAGAATAAGCTATATTTAAGGAATATTAACTCTAATTTTATATATTTTTTTTATTTTCCATCTTTAACTCTTTCTTTTCATAACTTTTAATTATTTGACTGTTTAAAAAATTAAACATGTATAAAAATTAAATTTTATAAAAATAGAGCACTAAATTATGTAGATTCTTTCTTCAAACAAATTTAAAAATTATAACAAATTAGTTACTAAAAAAATGTTTAATATATATATATATATTTCAGTATAGTTGTTATAATTTTTAAGGTTTCATTTTTTTTATATTATTTTAAAATTATTGTAAAATTTTCCTATAGATATTTTACATAAAAAAATACTTTTTTTAAACTGTAAGAAACATTATATATAATCTAATATCAATTTTTTTTTATCTATACTTATATAAAGAGATATATCATTTGATAATTTCTTTTAATATTATTTTTAATTTGATAATTTTATCCTTTAATACGTAAAAATTAATTAATTGATTAATTTATTTAATAAAATAATTGTTGAATAATAACTGTAGATATAGTTGCACCTTTGTTTGTAATTAAAAATTTTGTTCGGAATATTTAATTATAACATGAAAAACTGTAGAAAGTTCTACAATTTTTACCACATATATAATTTATAACTTTTTAAAAATTATTAAGTGTAATTATTTAAAACATAATATATGAATATCTAAGATTAATACTATTTACTGATTAAATAATATCAGTTTAATTTTATGCATTAATAGTATATATTATCATTTAATTATAAAAAATGAGAAATATGATTTTTGTGAGACATATTTATCAAAATGTAACAATTTTTTATTACGTGGTAATATAAAAAAATATCTGTATTATCAATAAATATATATATTATTTCTAAAGAATATCTTAGTCTAAAAGATAAAAGTAAAATATATTTTTTGCAAAATTTAATTTTATACATATTTAAACTTTTTAAACGGTAAATAATTAAAAATTATGATGAGATAGAAATCATGACAAGAGAGTGTTAAGAATGAAAAGTAAATAGTACTTAGAGTTATCTTTAAATATATATAACTTATTCTTTCATTCTTTCGTGTAATAAATGTATGAAAATTAAACTTAGAAAATTAGTTTTAATAATTATTAAGGAATACTAAGGACACACTGGAAAAATCGATAATAAATTATTATTTTTTCTAATATTATTAAGAAATTTGATCAAAGTTTTAATACAGTATGTAAAGTTTGCAAATCATGATAGATCACTAACTGAGTATGTATGGGAGAGCTGAGGGAAATTAATTATAAAAATATATTTATATTATTTTAATTAATTTTAATCATAACTATACATTTATTTACATGATTTAAGTTTCGTTCATATTTGTATCTTTCACCTAACATAGTGGTGTGATCAAGAATTTATTCAAACATCTTAACCTAGAAGAATATAATTCAGTGTTATATAGTCAAAATATATAATAACCAATAAGTGTTTTCTATTGTATATCATCATTATTTCTTTGTACATTTATTCTACCAACCTCGTTTCCGATGAATGTTCCAATTTGGAACTAATGAAGGTCCCTAATCCCCACTGTAAATATTAGTCTAAACATCCCAGAATTGTTATATATATTTACTATGTCTTGCTCGCTTAAGAATATCACTACACATGTAACATCACAAGGTCAAGCAAACTGACAAATGACAATTTGAGAAACAAAATTCCAAAACAAACAAATAAATAATAATTGAGCTTCCACACACAGTATCCACCACGTTCAAACACCTATACATATCACATTTCCTTATGTCTTTCACCATTTTTCTACTTAAAAAGACTTATTCAGCTTACAATCCACATTTTTACCTCACAAGAACAAAGTTATAGTCTATATTCATAAAAGATATATTGACAAATCCAAGTTGGGCACATCTTGTGCTGTAACCTTTTGCCCTCTTTATCATAACTTTATTCATCTTTTGCTTCTTTAGAAAAAGTCAAAAATATCCTAGTTCTGTTTAGCTTCAATGAAAGAAAAATACTCTTCGTTCTTTTCTTATTGCAGTACTTCGATCTCTCTCTTTCTATGTGAAAGATTATTGAAAACCTTCCATTTCAATAGGATTCGATTTAGAAAAGAAAATACCAATTAAAACTGAATTTTACCCAGCAGACAATCCGTCCCGTCATTAGAGTTCTATAGCCGATCCACAGATATGTAGATTCATAAATAGCTTGAATAAATACAAGTTAAGCAAAGAGAGGGCAAGAACAAAAGAGCGATAGAGGGAATAATGTATCTTATAAGCTTAAATGCAAAAATTTTATTAGCAGAAATTTCACATAAGATACAAAAGAACTGCTTCAAATTTCAACCATCAACATAATAATAACCAAAGCTAGTAGTACGAACGAAATGTTCGTTAGCTAAATGGCAAGTACACAGAATAATGATGAATAAGGAATATAGCAAAATGAGAAGCTTAGGACATGCTAATTAAGCTTATGAAGGTGGTTATAGGAAGGGTTTATTTAGTAGCAGACGAAATCCTTAGGAGT
>Ga0099824_1005955_pt1 | contig 16955 bp, 7 predicted proteins | sample SiratrowhiteBW_FD_76837 | JGI IMG/M metagenome (GOLD analysis project Ga0099824, IMG submission 76837) | Root nodule microbial communities of legume samples collected from California, USA - Siratro white BW | ecosystem: Host-associated > Plants > Roots > Nodule | place: USA: California... | reverse complement strand
TATATATATATATATATATATATATATATATATATATATATATATATATATATATATATATATATATATATATATATATATATATATATATATATATGTGTATGTATATATAAAGAGAGAGAGTGAGAGAGTGAGTGAAGCAACAAGGTATATTACATAATATCTCCTCTTAAATTAATGGTTGAATTAGGAATAAACATTAATTTATCATGGAAAGGATTGAACGAAGAACCAAATAACGGTTTAGTCAATGTATCTACAATTTGTAGTCAATGTATCTACAATTTGTAGAGTTGTGGAATGTATATGCAAGGTTATTTGTTTTGAATAGAATCACACACAAAGTATAAGTCAAGTTTGAAGTGTTTGCTTTTGGATTGCGTGATGGGATTAGCGACTAGAAGAACAACTCCAAGGTTATCTAAATAGATCCTTGGTTTGGAGGAAGATAGACGAAACTTTTGAAGCAAATTTGAAATCCGGTTGATATCAATAAGAGCAACAACTACTCTATGGTATTTGGCATTAGTACTACTTCTCAAAATAACCTTTTGCTTGTCGGAGGACCAAGAGATAGAATTATGTCCAAGATAAACTATGTAGTCAGTGGTTGATTTTCGATTGTTTAGATCTGAACCCTAGTCTGTGTAAGGACAGGTTTAAAGGTGTAGATGAGGGCTTTTTTGTAGAAGAAGGCCATGATGTAGAGTCCTAGCTAGGTAGCGCAATATGTGTTTCATTACTTTTCAATGGTGCTCTTGTGGATTATGCTTGAAATGACACACTTCGTTTACATTATAACGGAGATCCAGATGAGTTAGCAGAATGTATTATAGAGAACAAACTATTCAACGATACATTGAAGCGTCTAGAAGAGCTATAATGTCATCTTGTGTATGATGAGTAGACGATATCTTTAGTGAAGGTTGTGATTTTGAATATGACATGTTTTTTTTGTGAAGATCTTTTATATATTTTGCTTAACACAAATAAAGATGTCCATCTGACGTCGAAGTAGCTTCTATATCCAAGAAGTAATGAATCTCCTAAGATACTTTAAAGCAAAGTGTTGGTGAAGGAATGAGATAAGAGCTTGAATATCACATGAAGAGGTTCTTGTGATAATTATGTCATCAATGTAAATTAGAATCATCATTGTATAACTTTTATGAAACTTGACAAATAATAAAGAATCACTTTTAGTTGATGAAAAACCAAAAGATGAAAGAATAGCAGTTAGATTATGAAACCATGAGCGTGGTGCTTGCTTCAGACCATATATGACTTTATGAAGCTTGCAAACTCGAAAGCGATCAGTTGTTTCAAATCTTGGTGGTTGAACCATTAAAATCATTTCTCCTAAGTCCCCATAGAGAAAATTATTGTTGATATTTATTTGATGAATGGACCAATAACATGATAAGGCAACAATGAGAACTATGTGAATGGTTGTTTGTTGAACAACTAGGCTGAAGGTCTCTGAGTAATCAAAACTAGGTTGTTCATGAAATCTTTTTGTTACAATGTGTGCTTTGTGATGTTGTAACGAGTCATCAACATTGTACTTGATTTTGAACATCCATTTACAGCTTATAGGTGTGGCACCTTTTGGAAGCTTAGAGAGAGACCATGTCTTGTCAACTAACAACGCATTATACTCATCCTTCATGGCCTTGTACTAGTGAGAAATATGCAAAGCTTGTTTAATAGAGGTTCAGTTAGTAAGATCAGTCAAAGCAATAAAAGTGTATGGTTTGAAAATCCTTGTTTTGGATCGTGTGATCATGTGATGATCACTCTGGACAGTGGTTGAGTCATTGTGACCTGTAGAAGAAATTATAGGAGAAGAAGGAACAAAAGATGTAGTAAAACAAACCATTGGTTGATTGTTTGTTTAGACATTATTATTATTGATTGAGTTATTAGTATGGCCTTGTACTGGTGGAGAATATGCAAAGCTTGTTCAATAGAGGTTCGGTTAGTAAGATCATTCGAAGCAATAAAAGTGTATGGTTTGAAAATCCTTGTTTTGGATCGTGTGATCATGTGATGATCACTCTAGACAGTGGTTGAGTCATTATGATCTGTAGAAGAAATGATAGGAGAAAAAGGAACAAAAGATGTAGTAAAATAAAGCATTGGTTGATTGTTTGTTTAGACATTATTATTATTGATTGAGTTATTAAAAAGTGCATTTCTTGTCATGTACATCTTACCTCAAAAACAATTTCATTAAAAAGTGCATTTCTTGTCATGTACATCTTACCACATGGAGAAATACACATGTATATTTTTTGAGAGTTACTATAACCAAGAAACAAGCATAGTGAAGATTGAAAAGCAAACTTCTGAGAATTTTGAAGTCACAAAAGAGGATAGCAGTCACATCTAAAAATTTAAAAAAAAATGTAATGCAGTTGCTTATGAAACATCATTTGATAAGAATTGTTATAATTTAAAATTGCATTTGTAATAATATTTATAATATTTGTTAAATCCCATGATCATCTAGAAAAGAGCGAAGAGCAAGAAATTCTTTGGCATTGACTATTTGAACTCTTTTTATTGAAAACTCAATTTATTTTTCTAAATATATTTTGAAAGATTTCAAAACAATAGTAGCTTGAGATTTATTTTAAATCAAATACAGCCAAACATATCTAATATAAGCATAAAGAAAAGTTATATAATAACGTGCACAAGTGGAAGAAAAAATTGTGAAGGACACTATATATCAATGAAAATTAAATCTAAGGATGATGAATATGTATTAGCAAAATCTATGAATGATAATTGATGAACTTTAGATATGGCACATGTCTCACTGAAATTATGTTTAGCAGAGATAGTAATTTTTTATTATATGATGAATAACATATAGCCCATCTTTAACTTCTTCGTGAAATGGAATCTATTTTGTTTCCTGATTTTTGACAAGACAATTAATGATCAGTGTGGAATTAAAGAAACACAAGGTTATCTTAGCAAACTTAGATACACTGAGCCAACTTTTAGATATAGAACAAACATGTAATAACTTATTCAAAGAAATTTTTTTAGAAAAATGTGGTGTAATGTAACTAGTTGAGGCAATATTCTTTATAGAGAAACCTGAGTTATTACCTATATTTACCATGTTTGAACTAGTGTATGGTGTTTGGTGATTATGATTGGAAGCATCTGGTGTAAGATGAGGAGAAACACTATTGTTCGGATACCACAATAGATCATGAAGAGTAGACATTGTGCCGATAATGGATGGTTCCTTATCTTCATGTGTAGGGGAGACAAATTGAGAAAAATTGACATTTATTATGGAGAAAGGAGTGGTTTCACAACAATGCCAACAATAAGAAGTTGAATGACCAAACCTATTGCATATTTGACACTAAGATGTGGAGTTTGAGATGTGGAGTTTGTTTGTTGAGAAGTTGAGTACAAAATTGTTTACTTTGATTTATTGAACCAAATAACTTATCAGTTTTTGGAGGATATTGATTTTGAAACTGGTTGTGACCATTCCTAGATATAGAATTATTGAATCTCCGTCAATTGGAAGGAGAATAAGTTACAAAAATCAAATAATGGTCGTATTAGCTTGAAGAACATGGTATACAGAAACCTGATTCTTTTCAAACCTTCTTAAACCAACAACAAACACTAAAAATAAAAGTCAAATTACCGATAGAATTTTATTCGTCGGCAAAATGTCATTATTAAAAAATTTTATAATCAATTTATCGATAAATTTACTAACATATTTAATTCGTCTCTAATTATCGATAAATTTAATTTATCAATAATTACTGACAGAAAAAATTTACTGTCAAATTATCTATCATTAAATTGGCGAGCAATTTATCTACTCATGTTTGCCAATTTACTGATAGATTTATTATGTTAATAATACTTAATATATTAATATTATTAATAATAATATTTATAATAAAAAATATTTAAAATAATTATTATTATAATAATAATAATACAAATAATAATAATTGTAATATTAATAATAATAATAATAATCATATTAATAATAATATTTATAATAACAATAATATTAATAATGATTATAACAAAAATAATATTTATAATGTTAATAATAATAATAATACTAATAATATAATTAATATTAATAATATTTATTATAATAATAATAATAATAATAAATAATAATAATAATAATATTTATAATAATAGTAATACTAATAATAATATTAAAACTTTTTCTATTAAAAATAATATTTATAATAATGATATTGATAATAATATTTATAATAATAATGGGTTCAAAAGTTTCAACTACTAATTATCTTTTACTTTAATGGGTTCAAAAATTTCAACTGCTAACTTTAGTAAAAAATAAATGAGAATTTGAAGAATCAAATGATATTTATCTATTAATGAGAATATAATATAGGATGTAGGATTTGAAAATAGAAAATAATATCATGTTTACAATTTTGTTTTTATGCATAATTTTCATATATTATATTTTTAATAATTTTGCTAATATCATTTATTGTTTTACCTGACACTGCCATATATTTTATTTATCAAATATTTTATCATTGATAATAGGTTTTAATTAAAAGTTAAAACATCTTAAATAATTCACTATCACACTACTAAGGTCTTCCAGTATACTTGTGGGTCTCACTATAGACATAAGTTATGAGTTTCCTCGTAGTTGCAGGATAAGGTTTTGTTTTTGGTAGTATTTGCATGAAGAATTGTTAATTTCGTCCAACCTTCTTCCGGTGACTTTAGGAAAAAAAAAAATCTACAAATCAAAAGACTCACATAAAAAAATAATTCCACAAGGAGAAAATGTCCACAAAAGCCTTATATATAAGAACTAGTCAATAACTCAATTTTCTAGAAGTAAAATGTCTTTCTTTAAAAATGAGAATTTCGAAAAGATCTTACTTATTAAAAGAAAAACTTTATACAGATGAAAAAAACAATATTAATTTGCTTCAAACTCTGGTCATTCACAACATAATTTAATTTAAATTATTAATTTTAACATTATCCTCCAACATAACTTGATTATAAGCCTCAAAATCACATTAAAAAGATATACTTCTACGGAGAATAAAAACTTAAAGAACCATAGATTGAAAAAATAAGACGAAATTATTAGGCGGTTAAGAAAGAGAAACACTATAAATTAATAATTTAAAATGATTTAATATGTATGTGATGTAATATTAAGATATAATTTCTGGATTTTTAAAATTTTAAAAGAAATAATATTTATGTCTTAAAACAAAAATTTGAAATAAAAAGTTAATTACAATTTTAAAAAATTGAGATAATTTATTTTATAAGGATCAATTAAAAAATTATTCATTCCAAAGAAAACAAAATCAACAATTTCAAATTTCAAAATAAAATTTAAAAAATATTCATATTTATGCCAAGTTATCCTCGTATACTTTTAATTTTTTTATTATTTTATCTTCTGATATATTTTAAAAGAAATTACTAGAAAAATATTTAAATTTTGTAAAAGGTAGTTGAGAAGTGCATAAAAGATAATAAAAATATACTGTCCACTTATAAATGATAATAGTAATCGATTTAAATTTATAATATTTTTATTTTCTGTTGTTGGAGTACAGCAGATGATGACCGTGGTCTGATTAGTGATTGATATTTGGTGTCCAGCAAAACTGAGTCAGACCTGTTTTTTTGCATTTTGCCTGAAATTTCACTGAATTAAATTCCACATTGACCAGATTTCGGGAAGGGTTCTGTTTTTTTTTTTTTTTCTTTATATAGATTTAAGGTTTGAAAAAAAAATTACAAACTTATTGTAGGTAAAAATTATTTTTAAAAATTTAATTAAAGATTGGGAGAACAAATTTTAAATGATCTATGAAAGAAAAAATTAATAAATTATGTAAAGATTGAATATAATTTGATTTAAAAATAGAAGAAAATATTAAATTTTTGTGGATGTTTATTGTTATTGGCAGATTTGAAATGATTTTAGAGATGTAGTTGGAAATGTTAAATAAATATCTAGATAGTGTAATTTATAGATTTAAAAGTACATAAAGGTTAAGAAAAAAAATTCAGTAAGAAAATTTATTAAAAATAGAATTAAAATTTGGAATTGTTTATTTTTAATTTTTATGAGATAGGGAGGTAAATGAAAAAGTATGTAAGGAGGAAAGTAATTTATTTTTCTTAAATTTATATGGAACGTGATTATTAGTTGGTTTTAAATTAAAATGAAAAATACTATAAAAATGATTGAATTAAAATTTGGAAAGGATGATAAAAATACAAATAGAATGAAATGAAATGAAATATTTTATTCATATTTTGTTAAATAAATGATAAATTATTTAATTTTTATATTTGTATAATAAATTTAAATTTGACTGAATAAATCATGATAATTTTATAATTGTATTTTATAATAAAATTGAAATTGGAAGAAAAATTATAATATTGGTATTTAAATTAAATTTTGTATTTTTAGTTTGTTAAAAAAAATATATAAATAAGTAATATTAAAAATGAAATAAAATTATCGGGTATTTTTTTAAAAGTAAATATTAATTAAATTCTTTAAAAATTTTAAATAAAAATTAATTTGTTCTTTGTTGATATGTATGTAATGATAAATAAAATGAGTAAATAAATATATCATTTAATTTAATAAAAAACAAGTGTATAAATTATAATTTTAAAATGTAAATAAAAAATGCTGAAAATAAAAAAAAGGTAAGTAAGAAAATGGCCCAACTACAATAAATGATGCAGTTAAGAAATTTAAGTGGAAAGTGTGCTATTTGAATTTTTTTTTTCAGTAATAGTGTGGAATTTTTTTTATAATTATAAAAAAGAAAAGATAAGATAAGAATAAAATAATGAATATCAAATCATTGTAAAAAAATTTTAAGGTGTAAAAATTCATTACTTTTTTTTCGTTAATTTCAAAAATAATTTTATTATTAGTTGCAATGTAGAGTCTATTAAATAATTCAAATCTCCCATTCTAAACTTGCATGAACCTTACTTAACACTAAGAAAATGGTTTTAGAGAGCCCACTTCACTAACTTAGAGTTATTTCATTTATTCTTCGTATATAAAAAAGAAAAAAGAAAAAAAAAAAAAAAAAATGGCATTGGAAACCCAACCTTCCTCTAAATATTATTCCCCAACTGTTCACTTGGGCATAACCAAGAATTATATCCATAAAGATGAAACCAACCCTTTCTGCGTTACCATTATTGTTCCTTCTCCTTCTCCACCAATCCCTTCATGCAAGGGCTGGTTTTCCTCTTAGAGGTTCCTCCAACCCATTCAAGTTTCTTAATAAGTCAAAAAATCCATCAAGGCGAATAGGGAGGGATGTCGTCGGGGACATGCGCCAACAAGCCCCACCAAACCAACAAGACCCACCAAACCAACAAGCCCCACCAAACCAACAAGACCCACCAAACCAACAAGACCCACCAAACCAACAAGACCCACCAAACCAACAAGACCAAACACAGAAGCATATCGAAGGTTTGTCTCGAATCAAAGAGTACTTTTATAACTTGGGCTACCTTCAATCCTCTGGGCCATTCAACGATTATTTGGACCCGCAAACAGAATCAGCCATCGAGACCTACCAGAGATATTTCAATCTCCAAGTTACCGGCGACCTAAACAGCGAGACACTTGAACTAATCTCGCAACCACGATGTGCAGTCTCCGACATGGATTTAAAGCAGTGGTTCCCAAACAGAAACCTCACGTATGGTTTCCTCCCGGCAAGTCAAATCCCAGAGAACGCCATCAAAGTGTTCAGAGATGCATTCACGCGGTGGGCATATGCCACAGAGCATTTGAACCTCACCGAGACAACCTACGATGATGCGGACATTAAGGTAGGGTTCTACGATTTCACTGTTGACAACGTGTTTGGCGACAGCTTCAGAGGGGAGAAAACTGCGTCTAACGTGAAGACAGCGGAGATACGTCTGAACGGGAACATGGTCTGGGCGCTGCCCAGTGAAAACGGCAGCTTGTCGTGGGAGAATGACATTCTGGACTTGGAGACTGTGGCGGTGCACGAGATTGGGCATTTACTCGGACTTGACCACTCTTCCATGAAGGAGTCCGTTATGTACCCTTACATATTGTCATCACAGCAACGGAAGATAGAACTCTCCGATTCTGACAAGGACAACATTAAACAGTTGGCTAAGGGTGGGTGTTTGGGAGTGCCTTTAATGACCACTTTGTCTCTGGGATTTGCTTACCTGCTTCTAATGTATTAAGTCTCCTCGTACCTCTCGCACTCCCACGTTTGGTTGTGTTGTTGATTTATAAGCTTATTCGAATAATTTTCTTTGGAATTAGTTGATGAATGTGTTCCACACCCTAAATGTGTTTTGTTTAAGTTCTATACTTGTTTCTGATCGGCCTCTCTGGCTTGAATATGGGAATAAAAGATGTTTGTATGTTTAGTTATTTACATCGTTTTCATAACCTAATATTGTAAATAAGGTTTTAACTTTTTTTTAATAATGAAAAATAAAATTAATAGAAGCACTTAAGACGTGTTTTAACCCTAATACAGAAAACACAATATAAAAAAATTATTTCTACCTTAGATCCAAATCCTACATACACAAATATCTAACTAGAGTGAAAAACCTAAGTGCATGCAATGCATTTGGCATTCAAATAGAGATTCTATCAACCATTGTAAAAAACACAACATAACAAGAATACTCCATAAACTATATAGATGCAAGTAAAAAAAATAAGAGTGCCAAACAGCTAGATGCTCCCAAAGTATCTGAATTCTTCCAACCTTCTAAAGACACGTGAATCTTGCACCTCCTCTAAATGGATGACCTCACAAATTCCTGAAGATGTAATCTGTTCCTTTTCCAAACAAAATTTTATTACACACCAGATAACCTGCACAAATAAAAACACTAATATTCTTCCTACCCATAGTCTACTAACTATCTATGATCCTTCCTAGGTATCATTAGAGTCAATGTCCTACTAAATTTGTTTTAATAACTCAAATGGTTCAATCATTTTGAAAGTGACCCTTGTACTCTAAATCTACTAAACTTAGCCCATGTCCAAGCATTCATTTGTGCTAGTGCAAAGATCTCTACCTCATCAACCTTTCCATTATTAAAAATCAGTCTATTTCTATGGTTCCAGATTTCCTGTGCTAGTGTCAACCACATTTCTTTCTAAACTTTACTGGCTTTAACACTGAAAAAACTTAAGAAAACCCTACAAAAATGACTATCAACTTCAATGTTTCTCACCGATGAAATTCCTAACCACTTATCACACTTTACCCACAATCGTTGTGCCACCTCATAAGTAATAAACAGATGCTGAATAGTTTCAACCACCTTAGTACATAATGGACAGAGATTTGACCCCATCTCCACACCTCTCCCCTCAAGATTTGCTCTAGATGGAAGTTTATCTAATAAGACCTTCTATCCAAAGATCTTAGATGTCTCTGGAACCTTCAAGTCCAATAAATATCTGAAACAGTCCCTATGTTGACCATGATGATTCTCCCTCAAAATTCTATAACCTAATTGAACAGTGTATCCGACTTCCTTCTCTCCTTGCCAACAACACACATCAGAAATATTCCTATAGCACTTAACAGACAAAACAGTCTCCACTAATTGCGCTTCCAAACATTTTTCCCATTAAAATAGTTGTCTTCTCCACGGGATATGCCAAATGAAACCATCTAAAGGATCAATGCTACACCTAAATTCTTGATCACCTAAGGTGTAATATAATAGATGGTGAATGAAAAGGATAATTACAACTACTTGGGAGTTTATAAGAGAATCAAAGTTTGAAGGAAATAGATGGTGAATGCCGCAGTTTTGTTGAGTCAATCAAGAAAAAAAAATTATATGGATTCATTGAGAGATAAAAAAATCATTCAAGTTGAAATATTTTTAGATGGCTAAAAGTGCAGGCATTTTGAGATGGAGGGAGTTTGAGTTTTTTCCATTAAGTAAAACTTGTTATATCCATTGTTTTTATCCATTATTTTTGCGAGTTAGAGACTTACTTTGTTTAAGGTATAACTACCTTCGACAAATTTTTGTATAGACAGAGTTCAAACATAAATAAGTGATGGGAAAGTGTCTAACTATCACATCAAGTATGGCATGATTTAGATTCGCCCGATTAACCTTGTGTAACCTCAGAAATATTCTTAAAATAAATATTTGAATAAAACTGAAAATGCAGTTCAATAAAATGAAATGAGAAGTATAATATTACAATGGCTGATGTTTCCTTTTTAGGTTTTCTTCACATTTGAAAGGGTCATACGAAGACATGAGGTCCACACAAAAACATTCACTTCTCTTCACATCCGTAGAGTCAAACATGGATGACATATAAGAAAGGCCGTTGACGGCGAGTCTTCTCAAGTTGTTTTAACGACACCAATAATAGACCCAAAACCACGTAAAGATATTGTCGTGCCATGTGCGTGGGAGCCAAAATCACGTAGATATTTTGGTGCCGCGTGTGAACCAAAACCAAAGGAAAGAAAGGGAGTGGGCAAGGAGAGAAGTACGAGGGAAATAGAAAGTTTTAATGATTTATAGAAATGAAATATATATCTAATAGAAAAAAACCTGTGTGGTACAGATCTAACAATGGCACAAGAAAGAGTATATTCGAAACATTTTAGTATCTCAAGAGTCCGTAAATACTTGAGTATTCAAACAATGCAAGCTACATATATCTCATCATTGGGATTTAGTACTACAAGAATTTGAGGGTGTATTTAGACGAGGGAATGAATTTGGAGGAATAAAAAAAAAGTGAATTTGAGATCAATCTGTGTTTCTTTGAATTAAGAGAAAGATTTTGAGAAATAAAAAAAAGGTTTATGGAAGATTGTGATGATATAACGAGTTTAATTGATAAAATAAAATAAAATAATTATTATTTATAAATTTATTTTGATTATAAGTTTTAATTTTATTATTATTTTATAATTTTAATTATTATAATAATTATTAATGAAATGATAATTATTAATGAAATGATAATTATTATCATTTCAGGAATATAAAAAAAAATTATACCAGTTTAAAAAATTTACCTAATTTTTGAATTGGATGTTTTTGTTCTGTACATCGTTTTTCCACAAATTAATAATGTAATTATGCCTAGGATTTTACTTAACCTGCAACATTTAGTTAGTGAATTTATAATTCAATCCTTACATCTTATAATAGACGTACTCTTTACAACAATAAATTTGATCATCTAATTACTAAAACTACTGTAAGTGGGTAAGAGGAAGTATCACATACATTATCAACGTTAAATAACCAAATCTCATAGGAGAAATAACACATAATACAGAAGAAATAACACAAATAATAGATACAATGTCCGGGTTGTATACGAATTGAGTAACCCGTTTACACTACAGGATTTATGATATTTTGGTAACGTTTTTATTGTTACATTTATTTGAAATGTTACGTTATATAAATTTTAATATAGTAACTTTTTCTATTCTAAACGTTACTATATTGCCATCACAGCAACGAAAGATAGAACACTCCAATTCTGACAAGGACAACATTAAGAAACTGTATCCTAACGTCGTCTCTGGCGCTGGTGGGGTTTGGGAGTGCCTTCAGTGAACACTTTGTCTCTGGGATTTGCTTACCTGCTTCTCTTGTATTAAGTCTCCTCGTACGTCTCGCACTCGCACACGTTTGGTTGTGTTGTTGATTTGTAAGCTTATTAGGAATAATTTTCTTTGGAATTAGTTGATGAATGTGTTCGACACCCCAAAATGTCTTTTGTTTAAGTTGTATGATTGTTTCTTATCGGCCTCTCTGGCTTGAATATCGAAATAAAAGATATTTATATGTTTAGTTCTGTACATCGTTTTTTCACAACTTAATATTGTAATTAAGGTTTTAGTTAACGTGTAATATAATAGATGGTGAATGAAAAGGATAACTACAACTCATCTTACTTTGGGGAGCAATTTATAAGAGAATCAAAGTTTGAAGGAAATAGATGGTGAATGCTGCAGTTTTGTTGAGTCAATCAAGAAAAAAAATTATATGGATTCATTGGGAGATAAAAAACTCATTCAACTTGAAATATTTTTAGATGGCTCAAAGTGCAGGCATTTTGAGACGGAGGGAGTTTGTGAGTTTTATCCATTAAGTAAAACTTGTTGTATCCATTGTTTTTATCCATTATTTTTGTGAGTTAGAGACTTACTTTGTTCACGGTACAACTACCTCGACAAATTTTTGTATAGATAGAGTTTAAACATAATGAATGATGGTAAAGTGTCTAACTACCACATCAAGTATGGTAGGATTTAGATTGGCCAGATTAACCTTGTGTAACCTTTGATATATTCTTATAAAATAAATCTTTGAATAAAAGTGAAAATGCATTTTCAATAAAATAAAATGAGAAGTATATAAATTTAAAATGGCTGATGTTTCCCTTTTAGCATTTCTTCACATTTGAAAGGGTCATACGAGGACATTAGGTCCACACAAAAACATTCCGTTCTCTTCACATCCGTAGAGTCAACCATGGATGACATATAAGAAAGGCTTAGATTTGCAGACGTTGACAGCGAGTCTTCTCGTGCAAGTTGGTTTAACCACACCAATAATAGACCCACAATTACTGGCCTCTCGAACAGTGGACCAAAACCACGTACAGATATTGTCGTGCCATGTGCGTGCGAACCAAAATCACGCATAGATATTTTGGTGCCATGTGTGAACCAAAACCAAGGGAAAGAAAGGGAGTGGGCAAGGATAGGAAAGTACGAGGGAATTAGAAAGTTTCAATGATTTCTTAACTGATATAGAAATGAAATATATATCTAATAGAAAAAAAAGGTATGTGTGGACTTCCCTTGCTTCTATATGATGTCTAGTTTACAAACAGAAAAAAGAATAGCAAGGGAGGAGAGGCATCATGGGCATCAGGTATAATTGTAGCTGGGAACAAAAGTTATTACAGATTGAAAAACATAAATAATATTTAAGCAACAATATATTTAGAGATTATTATAATTGTATATTTTGTTTGTCAAGGGTTGGAAATATTTGGAAACGTCACTCTTTATTGTCATGCATAATGTGTTCCTATTTCCAGTAATTTGTAGGAGTTATGTCTAGTTTGACTATCCCAAGTACTTTGTATATAAAAATATTCGTTTTTGCTGAAAAAAATGTATTGTGGAGGAGGCATTAAGCATCCTACAAAACATCCTCAATTCAAAGACTTTTAGGTTTCCGAAGACTTTTAAGTGTTAGATTTCTAGATTTCGTAACAAAACATTTCCATAGATATATTAGAACATTAAACAGGTTTAAAATATCTTTATTAAAATGATTATTCCACCTATATATATAAATCAATATATATATCTTAACCTTCTGGAAACTTTCTTATTAAAACATGTAAACATAACATAAAAATTAATTCAATAAAATTTTTACTCGTAAAAAAGTTATTCATAAATAAATAAATAAAAATTAAAGTATAAGTCTTATAATATCTTTACATTAAATAAAAAAATTTAAAAAGAATTTAAAGATGATGTGAGTAGATATAACTTGTAAAAATTAAATTAAAACTTGATATGATGAACTTATATTAAAAATAACGTTAATGCATTCTTTGAATTGAGGAAGGGAGAAAGAAAAAAAATGAAGAAAATAAGATTAATGTGAAGGAATAAAAAGATTAAATAGACTAGATAATATAATAATTACAGAAATAACTTTGGTTAAAATTTAATAAGGATGCAAACGAATTAAAATTGAAAAAAAGGTTAAAAATTAATTATTTTATAAAATTGAAAAATAATATTAAAAATCATTTAAATTTGAAATCAATTTATTTAAATAATCCATTGCAAATTATTTATATTTTTTCACTTATAAATTTTAAAGAATTAAAATATAATAAAATGAATTTATTAAATTTAAAAATTCTCATAAAATTAATTACTAAATACTAAATTAGTTTACTTTAGAAAACATCAAAGCTTATATTCTTTTTATTTTATTTTTTATCATAATACTTCTTATTTTAATTGTTTATTATATTATAATAAAATCTAACTATTTTATTATATTTATATAAATGTAATCTATTATCTATCTAATTTAATCTGTTAAATATTTGTAATATAATTTTTTATGTCTTTAATTATTTATTTGTAATTTTTTTATAATTTTATGAAGAATGATGAATAAAATAACGTTTTTATTTATAGTTTTTAATATTTTACTTTGTGTATTTCTTTACCTTTCTTCATTTTCTATGTTGGCAGTTACTTTCTCCACCATAAAAATTGTGACATGCACTTATAATCCTTTTAAAATACCAAAAATGTCATTAGTATCATCAACTGAGTATTCGTCTTTCATAACGCTGGGTGATTTAGTTGTTTTTTTGTCTTTGGGCGTATTCGTAGTGTCACAGAGACAGTGACTAACTTTTATATTAATAATTATGATTAACAAAAATCACTAGAACATTTCTGATATTTAAAAAATTTATTTAGTGGGGGTCACAATTTATATCGTGTACCAATTATCAGTCTTTTGTGTTTAATTTGTCAGAAGCAGTGTAAATTGAAAAGGTCTTTTTCTAACCCAAACACCTTATCTAGGAGAATAGGCCATTGCTTTCTGCACTCAATATTTACTTCTTGCACTCTATCAAAAATTTTGATTTTCAGAATTTAATCTTTTTTTAAAATTTTGATTTATATAGAAAACCTTTTTTCAGAAGTTATTTTTACACTCTCAAAATACATTTTAAGAAACATTTTTCGGAAATCATTCAAGAATAATTTTAATATTTTAAAAATATGATGAAGTGCAGGAATCCAATGAGGGGTGTAGAAAGCAACTGTCAGGAGAACAAAACAATTGACGCATTGGACATGCATCAATAAGGCACATGGATCGTTATGTTTCACCGTAGACAGTTACTTATATACCTGCACTTACAATTTTCCAAAATACCAAAAATATCATCAACCCTCTCTTCTACTCTGTCACTGATAATATATCGTAACTATTTCCTCTTCCATGCGTCATCGTGATGTTGCAGAGACAGTGCTTTAAAAGAAATTAGCACTAGGATATTTTGTTGCTATCAAAGATTTATTAGAACATAACTTTTATATTCATGATTATGGTTTACGTTATGTAACTTTTTTTTTATTTAGAAGATGATTTTTATATTTTTGACTATGATTTAGGTTAAGTAGCTTTCATTTATTATTAAACATTAGAAAGATAGGGATTAATTTGACAAAGTAAGAAGAATGAAATTGTCACACATGCATTTTTGTAGATGAGGACAGCGGTACCAAAGAAAATGTCATTTTGTTTTGTGATGAAGTGCAACTAGGTAGGCAGTGATCTAAGAGACTAATTTCCAAATAAAAATCAGAATGTTATTTCTAATATTTAGAAAAATTATTTAGTGCAGGTCGCAATTTATATCTGCAAAAAGCAACAACCTTCAACATACCCTTCACAAAAATAAAAATATATTTATTCTAATATAATTAAATATCTTAATTTTTTTTATAATTATAACAATGATCAGATTTGTATATGTTAAAAATAGTCTGTAAAAAAATATTTTAAATGATGGTATTTTTATTACAAAAAATAATTTACTAACGGTTAAAAACTGTCAGACAATATATAATATTTTCATTCTACTTTCATTCAACACTTTTTTACAATTAAAAAAATTGTAATAAAAAATATTTTTATTTTATGATCATTTATCATCTTTTAATAATTAAAAAATACCACAAAATATATTATGTTTTATTATTATTTAACACTTATTAAATTTTAAAACAATTAAAATTGTTTAAAGAATTTAATATTTATTTTATTAAAATTTTTAAATTCCAAATTATATTTATTAATTATTTTAAAATAATTTTATAACCAATAATTAAATTTTCTATTTTATTTATAATTATTTTAAAATATAATAATAATACTTTTATATTAAAAAATTAATAATCTAACTATATAACATAAAAAGTGGTTATTTTAAATTAACTATTCAGTATCTAACATGACAGTGTATAAATTATTGTTTTAATGTTCTTTTCAAAACTATTGAATCAAAACTTTTATAAGAGAAACTAATTTGTAAATTATTTAATATTTCTAAACTGGAAAAAGTATCACACTACTAAGGTCAGGATAACACTTATGAGTTTCCTCGGAACTGCAGGATAAGGTTTTTTTTGGTAGTATTTGCATGCAAATAACTACTATAATGACATTTAGACATAACTGAAGAATTGTAAATTTGGTACAACCTTCTTCCACTTTATTTATCAAATATTTTATCATTCATAATAGGTTTTAATTAAAAATTAAAAAATCTGAAAAGATTAGTTATCACATTACCAAGGTCTTTCAGTTTACTTGTGGGTCTCACTATGGACATAAGGCTTATGAGTTTCTTGGTAGCTGCAGGATAAGGTTTCGTTTTTGGTATAGTATTTGCATGGAAATAACTACTATAATGATATTTTAGATGTAACTGGCTAATTGTTAATTTGGTCCAACCTTCTTCCATAACTCTTGGACAAAAAAAAAATCTACAAATCAAAAGGCTCATAAAAAAAGAAAGTCACACAAGCTAAAATGTCCACAAAAGCCTTATATATAAGAACTAGTTCATGACCCAATTTTTTAGAAATAAAATATCTTTCTTTGAAATTGAGAGTTTCAACAAGATCCAGCCATTGCAGAACCACCGGGGAAAGGATAGTCCAGATAAGTTGTTCAGTCGGCAGCAGTTGCGCGAAAGCCGTTGCGCTAACGCGCATCCGTTTTCTTGCTTGATTCCATTAAGCTTGGAGCAT
>Ga0099824_1005953_pt1 | contig 16956 bp, 10 predicted proteins | sample SiratrowhiteBW_FD_76837 | JGI IMG/M metagenome (GOLD analysis project Ga0099824, IMG submission 76837) | Root nodule microbial communities of legume samples collected from California, USA - Siratro white BW | ecosystem: Host-associated > Plants > Roots > Nodule | place: USA: California... | reverse complement strand
GCAATCATGGTGTGGAATTTTTTTTTTTTTTTTTTTTTTTTTTTACGAAAGGTTTTTTTTTTGTGTGTTTTTTTTTTTTTTGTAATTAAACAGGGGGGGGATGAGGGAGAAAAAAAAAAAATAACAAAAAAAGAAAAGACTTAAAGAAAAAAAAAAAAAAAAAAAAAAAAAAATTCCACACCATGATTGCATACAAAAGTTTACAAAGTATGCATTAAACAAATATAAAATGTAGAATACATAACAACATGATGTAACTAATAATCTATTTACAATATATCATATGGATGAGTGAAAACTTGTGCCAGCTCTACATTGTTTCTGCTTGATTTCTTATTTTTAACTGATGTTGTGCTTAAATCATTATCATCATTATCTTTTTCGCCCTATTACCAAAGGAATAGGTTGAATTACCAATTGTGCAAACTACCCTTGAGAACATCACACCCCAAACAAGTACCATAAGTCATTTTTATATATTAACTTTTTTCATATATACCAGGAACAATGAACCATATGATAGGCTTGTTCACTTATTATTACTACATTTGCAAAATACATAAAGAGAAGGACTTACCCACTGGCATCAGCAATCTCCCTTGAGATCTTCATTTTTTTGGTAGTGCCCTTATAGAGCTCTTCAAGGGTGCAAGGCAACCTCTTCTCTATAGGAGGTGCCTTGCGTGGACCCTGATTCATTGGCCTTCCTTCTCCAAATGAACCAAATATATCATTGCCAAAAACTCCACCCAAGGAACCACCCCTCATGCCACCACCACCACCAAATGGGCTTGATCTTGAAAACCCGAAAAATTCAGCAAAAATGTCATCTGCGTTTCTGGGATTGAACCTAAATGCTGTTGGACCATCCCCAGTTTGGAAGAACGTTTGTCCACCAGCATCTGGAGGTGGCACTTGCCCTTTAAGCCCTTCTTCTCCATACTGATCATAAATTGCTCTCTTCTGGGGATCACTCAAAACCTTCACCAAACCAATACACCAACTTAGATTCTATATTAGAGAAAACAATTTTGCTCATAAATATGAAAATTGATAAGCACATCAACCTATGTTTAATTAAAGACCACCCCTTAGAAAATAAATCAGTCTCCATAAGTCCTATTATCGGATGTTGAGTTATATATTGATTGTTATTTCCATTTTACATTTTTTTTGTCAAAGACAAAAATCACATCTAACTCGTTTCAATAGACAAAAAGGTATCTCATATAGAAGACTACAAACATTTAACCTACATAAACAAAATTAATCCACAATCCCTGTTTGAAGAGAAGAGACATGCATTAACACAAATTGAACAGAGGAAGTATAAGGAAGAAAAGATAAACAACTTCGTAGGCTTCAGATATTTGCTTGAACTTAGTCTCGGCCTCTTTCTTATTGGTTGCATTCTTGTCGGGGTGCCATTTCATGGCAAGCTTTCTGTAAGCTTTCTTCAAATCATCATCTGTGACATTCTTATCAACCTGCAAAATCTTATAGTAGTCCACACCCATTTTCCTTCACTGTGGAATATTGGTCCCTCAAGACTCAGGCTTTTTCAAGTATTTTGTTAATTCAATATCAGGAGAAGAAGATGACGATGAAAAAGATTATTCTAGAAAACCACCAACAGGACCAGATGAGTGTAGAACCTTCTCGAGCATGCACGCATTTGCGCTGGATGATCACGTGCCACCTATACTTGCTTGCTCACTTCAGTGGTATTGGCCCAATTTAATGTAAATTTAATATCATCTCAAAAAAATATTGCGTATTAATTAAATCAATAAATCCTATTATTAGTAAAAAATGGATAATTTTTACAATTTAAAATAATAAGTGATAAGGGATTACTTCAACTTGATAAAACATTATGGATCTAATCTTTTCCAATTCATAGAATTTAGTTTCAGATTCTATTAGTAAAAATGGATGTTTTAATAAGATTATTTTATTTATTTCATTGATCTTATCTTAAACAATTGTATTAAAGTAGAAAAATTTTCTTTATTAAGTCTTAATATAATTTTATTCTGAATACCAAGTAGATATTATTGTCAGGAATTAGGTTAAGGCAGTTAGTTACAAAGTGTTTTATACATTTAACAAATTCTTAAAATATCAAAAATATTTTTATTATTTTATATATTAAATAATTTTTTTTCTTATCATATTAATATAAATATCTTTTTTATATTTTTTTTATAATAACAATAAAAATAATGTTGAAGGTTGTTAAGATATTTAGAATTTAATATAATTAATTTTAAAAATTCAGTTTAATATATTATTTTTAAATATTTAGTTTTTTTATAATTAATTCAATGCTATTTAAAAGAAAATATAAATATTTTTAATATTTATTAAATTTTTTTTATTATTTATTAAGAAAATTTGTTAATATTTATTAAAAAAGAGAAAAATAAAAAAATTTTTTACTTGATTATATTTATTACAAGTGAAATTGTTAATATATTAAACATTTGTTATGTGTAGAAACAAATATATCCTGCGCACGAAGCAACCGACTCAATAAAATAAGTAGAGTGTATGAATTATTGTAGTTTATATATATATATATATATATATATATATATATATATATATATATAATTTCAGGAAAAAAGAATATTGTAACCTAAATAATCCAGGAGTATTCATAATTCTAATAACTAATTTGATTTATTGTTTTATATTTATTATTTTCATAAAACCGTTAGGATCATAAATTGTGAATATTCATCTTCTTCTATGTTTAAACTTACCGTAAACTAAAATTTAAACAAGAAATGTTCTAAAAATAATATTACTTCTCTTAAATTAATATAATTAAAATTATATGTAATACATGTTTGAATTGTGCTATTAATTTTTGCTTTCAAAACATTAAATTAACTATTAAAATGTTTTAGGAGGCTACTAGGTACTAATAAATATTGCATGGTTAACAAGAATAATTCATAAAAGCAACACGGGATCCTGAAACTCACTGTCAATATTATGTTCATTAGATGTTGAGCATAATCCAGATTAGATAACCAACACAGGTCTCACAAATCCCATGTTGTATAGTGATTCCAGCAAGAATGAAATAGAATAGTGATTCCAGAACTAGAATCCTTTTCCACATGATAACTGAACAATCCCAATACATATCAGGTAAAAGATGATGATGAACTTTGATCACAACATTCTAACACACTGAGCTAACTTTAATGGCAGACAAATCCAACTTGAATGAGAAGTGTCTGTGTATATTGAGTGATGTTTCCTAAGTTTTCTGTTTCAATTTTCGAAAGTTTTTCTTGTACCAAGGCATTTAGTATCAGAATTATAAGGGCTACACAAATCTGTAGATGCAAGGTCCCTTAAGCATCGATGAAGCAAGATAGAAACAAGAAGAAAATAACATGTATTCAAAAATGAAAATATAAGAATTAAGGATATATATCAAAATTTTCAAAATCATTTTGTTCCCATCTCAATCAAGCAGATTAACATAACTATAAGAATCACAAACTCATCTAAACTAACTAATAAAATGAGTAAGGTCCCGATAACTGTCAATGACTAGTAAATCTAGGAAATCGATTTCATTTAATGTACACTGTACTGAAAAAATGACACTACATTATTTTTCTTCAGATTTCTCTAGAAAAAATGACACCACATTATTTTTCTTCGGATCCCTTAGGCAGCATAGGCCTCTCTGCCAAATTTTGGAGTTTTTCTTCATGTTTAAATACTTGCTGTCGGTAGAAACCATGCATACGATCAAAAAGCCGCTTCTTCAATGACTCAAAAGCCAGATCGAATCTTTCTAGTTGCTCCATGGCATTTGCATTATACAAGAACAATCCATAGTACAGATCAAAACTATCTCCAGCAGTATTTTCCACCAAACTCAACAATGTTTCGTAACCCTTTGTGTCAATTGGCGTTGCCTCCAACTTTAGTTTTTCTAAAAATCTTCCTGTAGTATGTGTGATAAATTGTGATCCAGCTGCATGCCAATCATGTTCTGCACATGACATTTCAACCATTCGGCACCGTTCACTAGAAAAAATGTCCAGAAACCGATCACATCGTGAAATTCTTGATTCATCTGTCCCTATTCTAACTTTATCATAAACTAAAGCAAGACCATTCCATCCATTTTTTCCACTCTCTGGCCCAAACATAGGATGCGTGCAGAGAATATCAAAATCAGGTGACAAATGTTGAAGAAACAAATTTCTAGGAAATTCTTTGACAGAAAGTACATCAACAAATAAAGTACTTCTTTTCAATCTCTGCATAGGCAATGATCTAAGAACTTTCTCTGTGGAAAGGATTGAAGTGCAAAGTAAAATCACTTCTGGATGTTGTTCAAAAAGATCATCAACATTATTAAAATATGAAGCCCCCATTTCCTCCGCCACACTAGAGTAGTCCGATCTAGAGTATGCCAACACTTGATGACCATGACGCACAATAGTTTTTGCAAGAAACTGACCAAAATTGCCGAAACCAATAATTGCAATCTTGAGCTTTAGGCTGCCTTCAGATTGGCTTGAAATATTTGGTTTGTATTTGTTGACTTCAGTAACATCACCGGATCTGATAGAATGAAACATAAATAAAAATTAGACTTGATAGGCCAACCACGAATAAAACAAAATAGTGACAACTTCAATCTTTCCAACACATGGTCATTATTTATTATCAATTGCACTGCAAAAACAATCTTTAACCCCGTTCCATAACGAAAACATTAAGCCAATTAAAAACAAAAAAGAGCAAAACTCATAACAAAGCAAAATTTCCCTTCCATCTCCAAAATTAAATTGCAAAATCCAAATTCGTGTCCCCTTAATTTCCTAACAACAATGTGGTGATTCGAGTAACATAGTTTATACATTGTGTCATTTAATCACACTATCATTCAATAAATGATCACATATATTAAGTTTGCTAGCAATCCATATACATTAAAAACTAGATTACAATGAGCCTTTAAAAACAAATATACACCTTAGTTCTTTGGAAACCCGTGATAGTACAGGTGCAAATCCATTTAGAGCATTCATGAGCTTTGAGTTGTCTGCAGACTGGCTTGAATCATTTGTCTTGTATTTGTCAAGTTCAGCAACATCATCGGATCTGAATATTACCATACAATTTAACTATACATTAGACTTGATCGGAAACACCAAAAATAGTAACAATCTCAATCTTCCCCACAAATGGTCATTATTTATTATCAATTTCAAAACAAAAAATAGCAGAAACCATAACAACAAAGCTAACCTGCCCTTAGATCCCCAAAAAAAGAACCAAACTCATGTCCCAATAATGTACTAACAACACCAAACATCACTTTCATACAATTCAATCACACACTATCATATTTGCTAACTTTTACCATAACCATCTTAAAAGTCAAGTCATTCGAATCATGATCATCTTAAAAATTACCATGCTTTGTGATTGCAAAGCATTACAAGCATATAAATTATAGCAAGTCTTTGAAAAAACAAAGGACCACCTGTGTTCTTTGGAGGGTAGTGATAGCACAGGTGCAGATCCATTTTGAGCCTTCTGGAGCAGCTTATACACATACTCATCTGGTAAACTCTGCCCCTTTCCAATCCCAGCATTATCAAACAACTGCTCCCTCACAACACCATGCAACCGCCCCATGAGCTGTTTCCGCAAATCCTCGAAAGCAAAATCTAACCGCTCCAACATCTCCAGTGAATTCTTATTAAACATAAACAACCCGTAATAGAGATCAAAACTATCCCCAGCAGTGTTCTCCACCAGATTCAACAAGGACTCGTAACCCTTGGTGTTGATCGGACTGGACTCCAACATCAGCATCTCCAAAACCCTCCCAACGGTGTGCGTGATGAACTGCGACCCCGCCGCGAACATATCGTGATCGGCGCAAGACATCTCCACCATTCGGCACCCCTCCCTCGCGAAGATGTTGAGGAACTTCTCGCACCGCTCGATTCGGCGGTCGTCGTCGCCAATTCGAACCTTCTCGAAGACGAAGGGGAGGCCGGTCCACGCGCGAGGCGCGCTTTGGGGACCGAACATGGGGTGCGTGCATAGGATATCGAAATCGGAGGGGAGCGCGTGGAGCAAGAGGTTTTTGGGGAACTCCTTAACGGAAAGAACGTCGACGAAGAGCGTGCTGCGTTTGAGGCTTTGGAGAGGGAGAGTGAGGAGCACGCGCTGGGTTGAGATGATGGAGGAGCAGAGGAGGATGACTTCGGGGTGCTCCTCGCAGAGGTCGTGGGGGTTGTGGAAAAACGTGACGCCGAGTTTGCGGGCCGCGTCGGTGTAGTCGGAGCGGGAATGGGCCAGGACGGTGTGGCCCTGCCGGACGAGGGTTTGGGCCAGGAACTGTCCGAAGTTGCCGAAGCCCACGATGGCGATCTTCAGCCTCTGGGCGTCGTGGAACTGTTGGGCCACTCTGGACTCGTAGTCGAAGGGCTGGGCCGCGTCAATGGCGCGAATGCGGAGGGGCCCGTGGGCCCGAACGCGTGAAGAGAAGGCTTTGGAAGAGGAGAACGGAAGATCGTTGGGTTTGAGATTTCGGCGGATAGTTGTTGAAGGTAATGAAGTAGAAGGCTTCGGCGATGACGGCGCCGCCTGAAAGGTTGAAACACCCATCATTGCTGATGGGAATCGACACACTAACCTTAAAATTTAGCGGCGACAACGAGGGTGTTGAGTGGTTCACCACCACCTTAAAAATTATGTTTTTTTTTTCTTTTAAAAAAAATGCTATGCACATTGTGCACCCTTGTTGGCTTATGGGAAAACTTTAAACTTGAAAGATCCCCTCTGGTTTCAGCTGGTTCTCACTTCCAAACCCTGTTTCAATTTTTACTTCTTCATTACAAGATTTTATATTTTTTAGTTTTGAACAAATACTAGTGCAGTTAGCTTTCTTTACTTTATTTAACAGTTAACAAATTCAATGAAATTTAAATAAAATATATTTGTGTGTATATGATATTAATAATGTATGTTTAAAAAATAAAACATGAGAAAAGAGTCAAAGTTAAATACTAAATATTATATATTAATAAATATTGTAATTATTAAATATTATATTAATACTCACATTAAATTTTATCATTTTAAAATAAATTTAAAAAATTATTTGACGTTAGAGTTAGATATGTTTCTGTTATCTTAAAATGAGCAATTTGTTTTTGTTATCGCAGAAATTTTTTATTGATTTATTAATTTTATAATTAAAAGTTCTTCCTTTTGATCTTAATGGTACTTTGAAATTACAAACTCAACTAAAAAAACAGAGCTGAACCCTATTTTAGTTCCAATTTTAATTTTACTCCTTTTATGCTCAAATTCTATTACTTGCCAGTTCTATAACTAATTAAATTTATTTTAATTTTAACTTTTAACAAAATAAAAAAAATAAATCTACATTGTTGGCTGAAAGCCCTGTGTTCAAAAAATATCCTCAATCTAACTTCTTTTTTTATATAAATATTCATATTCATGTGGTGGTCAAACTTAAACAAATAATTATCAAAAATAAAAAATATATATAAAATATTGAAATTTAAATGAAAAAATAGAAATGACTATCGAGATAAAATTAAAGCAACAAGAAATTAGAGAAACATAAGCAACATAATGTAAATATATAACTAAATGGTGTTCAAGCAAAAATAAATATACATCATAATAATTAATATAAAAAATAAAGTAAAAATTTTAAAAATGTAAAAAAACATCAACACAAAAAGTATAACAATATAAACAAAGATTAAAAAAATAATAAGAATGAACATAAAAAAACATGAAGTAATTGGAGGATTAGTAGAAATTAAGTAAATTTATTGAAATTAATGTAAATAAAGCCTTACAGTAATTAAAATAACATAAATGATAAACTAGTCCTTAAATCAAATATTAATGAATACAATGCAAATAAAAAAGTCAAGAGATATAATAATAAGATCAAGACAATAAATAAACAATATTCATAAGCAAAACTACAACAAAAACAAATAACTATAAAATATAAAATAAAAAGAAGGGTTACAATAAATCTCATATAAATCTATTGAGATTAGTAAGTGGCGAAGATTTCGGAGAAGGAAATGGAATTTTTAGAATGCTAGCTGGAATTATTTTAATAATATTCGTTAATGGAGAATCTAAATTGGAAAAAAATGGCTTAGCTAGGCAAAAAAAAAACTAGGCAATTGGAGAAGACAGGGGTTTGGCCAGCTATGATGGTGGGAGAGATTGAATAAGAACATTAATAGATTAGGTGGAGATGCATATATGAAGACAAAATTTCTATTATTAAATTATTTTGTCCAAATCAAAATATATTTTTTATGGACTTTTAAATTCTACACGTGCCAGGTTTTGTGATCAATGCTCTTCTGATTATAAAATAATTTATTTTGAATCTTTATAGTTATTAGATAATAAAAATGATTTTCAAATTATAAGATCTCAGTTTTATAAAAAAAATATTTTTTTTTGTGATTATAGAGTGCAAAGTCATTTAAATTATAATTTTATTTTTTAAACTTAAATTTTATTAAATTTTTTAAATTCTAAAATATAAAACTCTAAATTCTAAAAAGATAATCCTTTCGGATTATATTTATGAAGAGAGAGTAAGATGATAATTATTTTATGATAATTATTTTAAATTAGTTCGCCTATTTATATTTTTATTATAGTTGTATAATAATAAATGATGTTAAAATATAATAGTGAATGAGCTACATAATGATATATATATTATTTTTTCTATATTCGATACACGTTAGAAATAATAGTGAAGGAGTTATGAGATAGTCATATATATTATTTTTGCTAGACTTAATATATATTAGGCTATAAATAATAGTGTGAGTTGTATAATTATATATACCAACTAGTATAAATTAGTGTAAATGGTACATAAATGGTTAATATAAAAATTAGATTAAATTATCAGTGGCAAAAATTATTCTACCATAAAATTTTCTACAAGTCTATATAAGTCACTATAAAAAAGTTTCACAATTGTTTACTTTTATAAATAATTTACATTAATTATTTGTACAAAATAACTTATTAGTTAATTGTTAAATGGATTTTTTTTCTAAATCAATACAATACTTCACTTTATTTTGCATTTTATATTTAAAATAACATGCAATAAATTATAATAGTTTAATAATAATTTTTGAAATATTGTTTTTCTCTAAAAGTTTCTCTTTAACTACATATAGTGTTATACTAATTAGGTATATAGGTCAACTTAGAAAAAGTATATATTGATTAGTTGTATGATATATTGTGGAAATGATCCATTTAAAAAAGGACTGGTGTTCAACTTTCTTCCCATGATAAAACTTATCAACTCAATAATTATAACAATATCACAACAATTGCTTGTTATGATTAAGAAAATTTCTTATGTTGGGAGTTCTTCCAAGGGTTGTTGAAAGAATTTTGTTGTTGATTCTAGATTATCATACAAGTATTTGATTTTTGAGAAATATTCTTAAGTTTTGCAGTTGATTCTAGATTTGTTGTAGTTTATTGGTAATGAATTTCTCGGATGCATTCACCAGTCAAAAGATCTAACAATAAACATGTTACCTTTTTCAAATATTTACACGAAAAAAATAAATGTTGGTACAAACAAACACAAACCAAGCTATTGCACTCTTCTTTATGTATCTATGGCAGACGAATATATAACATTTTTCTTTTTTGTTTTTTTTTTGTTTTTTGAAGACGATGGTCTGAATCTTTTAGAAACCAATTTAATTAAAAGAAAATTCTCTTATCCAATTGACTGAGTGAGTTTCAAGGGATGCTTGAAGTGTAAACCTTCCATTCATCTTCTTCTCCTTGACCTCCTTAATCGGCAAATAATTGCAGTCGGGTCAGGGCAAATTCGGTATTTTATCTTTGGTTGAGGAGTCTCAGGCACTCTGCAAGCACAATAAATATAAATAACAAGTTGTTGTTTTCCTAATAAAACTTATTTGATTTTTTTCTTGTTTACTATGATATTGTATTGGTGATCATGAATCTAAATCACTTAGTTAATAGACACTAACAAGATCCTGTGACTGTTCTAATCAATATTGGTAAAACATCACCCCATAGTCAAGTAAGTACTGTGATGAAAAAAAACTATTTAATAAAATTTTGTGTCAAAGTGAAATAAATTTTTGGAATACACTTACTGTAAGGTAGATATGTGAATCTGTGAAAAGTCGATGTTGGTTGAACTGCCTTGGACTTCCATCATTGGACTCAGTGGGGACGCAGGACCCTCATTGATGGCAAGCACTCTACAGTTAAAGTAGTTAGCTATGTTGTTATGGACCATTGACAAGCTGTGAAATATGAACACAAACATTGAAAATCTTTAGTTGTTAGACACCAAATAAGTAAAATTCAATGAATCACTTTGATTAAGACACAGACTATGTTTGAGATGCAGGTAACAATTCAATTATCTTACCCAAGTCTATCTTTTCCTATTCGGATAACATTATGTTTTGGAAAAGATTAAACTAACTAAAAACATGTTTTAGAAGGATAATCTGTGAACACTATTTCATGTTTCAACTTGGGTGCTGCTATTGTGGGCAAGGCCAATCCAAAAGTGGAGCCCAAATGCTTTTGGCATTTTTTTCATCCCCATTAAGGAGGCACGTGCAAATGCCAATGTTTTCAGTGACCAATTTCTGAAGCTCACTGGCAACAGCATGATCCTTTCATGTTGAGCAGAATCCAGATTAGATAATCAACCCAGGAAGCATAAAGAAGTTACCACAACTTGTGAAAACAAAACAAGTAACTAAAGAGGTAATAGCTTTGATCAAAACCCAATTAATGTAGATAGAGTCATCATCATCATCAATATCATTCTCCCCAAATACTAAGTTACAATTCCAATTAATAAGCCTCATGGAATTGTGTTGAAAGCTGAAACATTTATCACAGGACTTACCTGTAAAGAAAACTATGATCATGAAGTCCAACCACAAGCATCGAAGCTCCAAGCTCACGCACCGTGGCCACAATTTTCATCCCCTCCCGGTTCTCTTCCGTGACAACAATCTCAACCTTTGTCTGTAACACAATCCTAAGATTATAGCACATACCCATTTGAACAAGCAAAATCTGTCAAAATAAATGAAGCAAAAATGATAGTACTACTAATAACAAAACCACAAGAGAAAATAGCAAGAAGGGGTTGTTACATTGGAGAAGTTGTTGCAAATGTCTTGGAAAGAGAGTGCTAATTGAAAGCCCTTTAGGCGAAGAAGACGAGCTTTTTTTCTGCTTTTGGATCTTGTTAAAGGGTAGACATGGAGGAGTGTGATTATGTCATCATAGCGAATGATGTTGTGAAGTGCCCATTGCAGTGCTGTTCTTGCTGCTTCCACATCTTCCACCACCACAGCGATGTTCCTCACATCCATTCTCTCTTCTCTTTCTCTTTCTCTTTCTTTCTTCTCTTTATTTATTTCATCATTGACTCAAGGAGATGCTTTCTGTTTGTACAGTTGTAGCCAACGTTTGATTGACTTCAAATTTATTAGCCCGCAACTCCACAAGCCAAAGCACACGTTGGTTTGTCTGTGCTACCTTAAGCTTCTGCCATAATAAATGGGGAAAAGAAAAGGAAAGGAAAAAAGATAAAAAGTGGGTGCCGTATTAATTCGTGTACAGTCAATTTCACAAGAAGAAAATTTATGTCCATATAGACAGACACACACCTAGACGGAAATAGCTTGCTTCATGTTTCCTTGTGTTTGGTTTTTGGTTTGGTCTCTAATTCATGGTTTAACACGAACTATAACACTGAGAGATACTGGATTTTCCCACAAATTGTGATTTGAAACAATGCAGAATCAGAACTATAAATGAAAATATGGACCACATTCGCCCATGCCAATTAAGAGCCGTGTTCGTCTCAATTAGAAGAAATAGATTACCAAAAAATAACTTCTGTATTTTGAGCCTCCTTGTAAAATATACTCCGTTATGTTTTGCCATATAAAAATATTATAAAGTTGGAAGTGGTAGTAGGTTGGTTTGAATGGTAAATAAATAAATAATTGTCTTAATTAGTATTTCATATTTAAGTATAGGAAATATATATGCTTCGGATGGCATTGAGAATTCTGGTGGCATGGTTTGTCGTGGTTGCAAAAGTTTTCATCTTCCATGAAGTCACATTGATTAACAATTAATAGAGGTGATGTCACCGTGAATGTTAATTTAAGTAACTTAAATGCTTGTTCATGGAATTAAATTGCTTGTCCTTCATCTACCAAAGCATCATTCCCTTGTCCTTTTCTTATATTGTTAGAGTAACATTTTCTATGCAATAAAAAATGAATGTTTCTCGTAAGAAAGTGAAATAAAAGACGGGGGACAAGATAAATAATCTGACGGAAAAAGATAATTATAAATGTGTGTAAAAACTATGAGTTAAATAACTTTCTTTGTTGTCATCCAAATACTTAAAATTTAATTTTTAGTTTTTTGTTCAAATATTTGACAAATTTTATTCGGTCATTAATTTTTAGTTATGAATCTTAAATGAAATCCATTAAATGATAACATGAGAAGCGCGAAGTCACATTACATAGTAATAACGTGGCACTATGTAAAGGTGTCATGTTGCACATCACAAGGTTGACATTTGACACCATATGAAACTAGGAAAGAGTCATAATGTTAGTCATTTGTTAGTCTTATAATGAGTGTGTTTCGCTAGTACCTTCGTCTGGTAATATTATTACCTCATACACTGTCTTCTTTGTTATTTTAATTTTATAAAAAAAAACTACAAAATAAAAGACGTGAAATATAATTAAGATGAGAAGCTTATTTATCCGAATTTATTATATTCTTTGAAAGATAAAATAAAGCTATAAAATTAAAGATAATTCCGTCTAAATTAGTGTGAAAGCTTATCTTCTCCCTTCTAAATCTTTTTAATTTTGAAAGAGCCAAAATTAGGTCGAGAGATTTTAACTACCCCACCTCCTCTTCCGTAGAAAATTTTAAACGAAATCTGAAAAGTTAATGAAAATCACTCGTAGCAATGCTGTGTAAGGGAACCTGCAACCTACACTGCACAAGTTCACTTAAATCCATAAACAACACTAACTCCATACCAATATCACAAATATTAAGTGGAATATTATCATTTAGACTTAAAATGCGTAAGCATAAACGTGAAGCCTCTTTAAACCGCAATCACGTTTTGGAACCAACTTCTAGTGGCTTCCAATAATGGCGTATAAATACCATTTCGAGATATACAGCATAATGAGAAAAAATGTTGCCAAAATCCTACTCACTTTTATTTCATCAATATATAATCAGCAATTATTTGTTCAGAAAAGTTAAGTGAGGCCCTTGGAAGAAGGATCGAGCTTGAAAAGCTTCCGGTTGCACCGTAGCCCATGGAGTTGCGGGGACGATCGAGCTAAATGAGAATCTGGTCCCAGAAATAAGCATTCAATTGCCACTCGATTATAAGAACATCAAGGAACTATTCCTCCAAGATAAAACCAGAGAGAAATTGACACTCTTTATCCCCATCCATAAAAAGGAAGGTTGAGCCTCAATATTCTCCCTGATTCTAAATTGCAGACAGAAACTACAAGATCGCCCAAAAAGAGTTTCAATGCCCAACTTTGTGGTAAAAAATAAAAACATAATTACAAATTGAAAATTCTCCATGTTAACTAAATCCAAGTTCCCATTTCGAGCATCTACGTTAGTAATAGCCAACAGCTTTCAGATTATTTTGCTGTGTATCTTGGTCAGTATCACCGCCTTCACCTAAAAATACAACGCGACCTGAAAGGATGTGGTATTGCATCAAGGCCATTGGTAAGGAATTAGAGATTCTCAAGTAATCTTGTCTCACATGCCAAACATTATTTTAATCAGAAGCTACCTAAAAATCTTTAGCCTCTGACAATCCATGGAGAAAATGAGAAATATATCATGACAAAATCTATGTTCCAATAGGATACTGGTGAAGAACACATAGATATGGAGAGCAGATCAATCATGGGTATAATAAACTAATGTTAAAACTATATAAGATTTATGTAGGGGAGGGGGAAAAAGGAAGAACATTTAATCATGAAATATTACATCTACAAAATACTAACCAAATGGTCATTATTTATACTAACAAATAAGTCAAGTACGAGTACACGCCAAAGGCCACTAATATAACAGGATCATTGACATAATTCAACAAGAAAAAAAATCTGAAATTATAATGAAAACAGGATAGTGGAAGCCACTCCCCAGGTTGCGTCCCAATCAGATGACCAATAGACTTCAATTCATAATATTCCAATATATATATATATATATATATATATATATATATATATATATATATATATATATATATATATATATACACACTAAGATATTCTAACAACTAATTCCTCTATGCAAGATCAACAAGGAGTAGGGGACAAAACTTACATATATTGAATCATGAATTTGAGCACACTTACACAATATAAAAAGGTTAAGTAATACAAGGCTCGATATTCTCATTGATAGAGCTGATAAATTCATGATTTTAAGGTAAGACGAAATTGAGTAAAAAACAAGGGATTATGATTTATACAAAGCAGCAATTAACCAAGTAACATGACATTATAGTAGAATGCTAGAAAAGCAACCCTTCTGATGAACAAGAGTCATGGAGTATAAGGCAGAAGAACACAAGACAACAAGCATTCATAAATAATTTTGCTTCACAAAAATAAGACTTCTCGATCCTAGTTCTTAAAAGAAAAATGGATAAGACAATAAAAGCACACATACAAGAGCAAATCCAGAGCTAGAAACAACAGCGGCAGAGTCATTCAAAAATCCAACAGTACCAATCAAATTAACACAGAGTGAAGAGTTACCGTTCCGACGAACAGCAACTTCTCGAATTCGCCGGGCAAGTCCAGTGATCGGATCAGTGAAGACCTTGGTCTCGAGGTTCCCCTCCACATAGAGCATCGAACTACAACAAGAAGCACCGTGAGTAATGTGCAGTGATTCGTTGATCAAAAGAGTGGCACGTGAGTCTCACCCGGGAGTCACGTGTTTGGAAACAAGAGTTCCTAATCTCTGCGGATAAATGGAGACACGATGCCACTGAATAGCGGAACGGTTGGCAAAATCCCTAGGGTTCTCGTTGTCGAGCGGCCTCCGATTGTTGCGAATCCCACCGGTGCCGAGGGAGAGAAGAGTGACGACGGTGCCACTCTTGAGCCTCTTCTGGAACGGTATCTGCCCCGCCTTCCCAACCAGTATGGCCTACAGAACAAACACAAGTACAATTGAAATTGGATTGGAGAATGCGCGCGCTAATTGTGAAATTGGATTTGGAATGGAAATACTCTGTAGATGCCAGTGTCGAGGCCGTTCTCTAGGGGGCGATCAACGATGTTCTTTTCCTCTCCTTGCGCGGCGTCGGGTGCGGGTGAGTCGGGTGGCGAGTCAGGCTCCTCCGAGTCGGAAACGAGATCGGTGGAAAAGTGTAGTGGAAGTTGGTGATACGCATTAGGGGTTCGAAGCAGAGAGCGATAGAGGGTCCTTGAGAGCGTGACCATGGAACTCGACATTTTCAGTTGCTGCTCGTTTCTAAAACCCTAGTAGCTCCAAACCAAAACCTTTGATGGACAAAGAAGGAGTAGGTTATACTGTATGAATAAATAAGTAAATATTTTACATTAGTCTCTAAAATATGAATACTTTGATTAACAGATTATTAATTATAATTTTGTGTAAATATTTTTTTAAATCTTTATTTAAATATAATTCTTAATAACGAATATAAATAGAAAAGTTTCTGTCTGACAATTATATATTAAATTTATATAAAAAACTTATATGCAAAAAGATTAACCTTTTAAGGGCATATTTACGTAAAAATTTTAATCAAAGAAAAGAATGCATGTTCTCATACTGTAATACACTAATTTATTATTTGTTTATTAATAAAATTAATTATATTTCAAATAAAATAAGTATGGTAAAGATATTATTTTATGTTTTTGAAAATGTATTAAGTCACCAATGTTAAAATACTATTTAGAATTAATCTTTTAAAATTCATCTCCAATAATTGTGGATCATGATTATTTTTGTTTAATTGGTAATTTTGAGTTCAAGAAGGTGTAAAATATAATTGCATTAAATAACAATTAATTATTGTGGGTATATCATTATCTTTAAATTTAAATTAATTTTTATTTTATTTTAAGTTTTAAATTAATAAGTATGCTGTGTTAATTCAACAGAAAAATGTATTATTAATTTAAATATTTTTAAGTGGTCAATCAATTATTGATAGTGTCAACCAATATTAACTATAGTTGAACTAACGTAAATGAGAAGATTTTCCTTTCTATGCCTCTAAAAATATATCAAGTCACAAGTCACCAATGTTGTTTCTAGCTGTATTTTTAAAATCTTATTGTCTTAAAATAACATTATTATTATTATTATCTTCAAATTAAAACCCATTTTAAATTAGTATGATTAGTTGAAAAAATATAACAAAAATGTAATTTATATAATTAATTAGTTGTATTGAAAAAATTTAAGTAAACCTAAAAGTAAGAGTCATTAAACCTAAATGGTATCTGGAAGCGAAAAGCCAAAAAAGAATGTGTGCATACTTTTTGTGCCTCTTCAACATATTTCTTTCACAACGTCAAAAGGGACCCACGTAAATTGGTGTACCAAAAAAATTATAACATGAAACAAACGAGCGGCTGTCATACAACACAGCTATTTGCATCTTCTTATCCATGAAATCTCATCAGTATCCCTTTATCTATCTATTGTTCTTCCTTAGTTGGTTTTTTTTTTTTTTTTTTTTTTTTTTCTCTTTTTTTTCTTTTT
>Ga0099824_1005949_pt1 | contig 16965 bp, 8 predicted proteins | sample SiratrowhiteBW_FD_76837 | JGI IMG/M metagenome (GOLD analysis project Ga0099824, IMG submission 76837) | Root nodule microbial communities of legume samples collected from California, USA - Siratro white BW | ecosystem: Host-associated > Plants > Roots > Nodule | place: USA: California... | reverse complement strand
TATATATATATTACCTACAACAATTATAATTAAGTTATTTTTCAACACCCGCAATTTTTATTGTATTAAAACGTTATAATTTTTAAAAAAGTAAAAAAAAATAATTTTATAATTTTATACAGTAGTTCTTGGGTTGAAGAATTAGACAATTATTTTTGCGTTGAAAGATTATAGGTCATATATTTAATTAAATAATAGACTTTTTTTAATTAAATAAAAGATAAAATAATATAATTAAAAATGACAATATATATATATATATAAATGTATTTTATATAATGGTATAATATAGTAAAAACCTACTCAAAATGGTTACGTGTAGTTATAGTGTTATAAAAGTTAATAAAAAGTATTTATTTTTCTAATTATTTTTTACCTTAATTTTTGTAATTCTAATATAAATTTTTAAAAATTATATGGAGGTGGGTGTTTCTTTTATAAATAATAGACAAGGGCGCAGCTTCTAGGGTTTCAGAGTGGTGGAGTGTGCGGAAGAGCGTCGCAACCCTAATCAGAAGAAGCACAGCTTCAACTAAGTCACAGCAGCAGCCATGGGTCGTATGCACAGCCGTGGGTTCGTACCAATCTCTTCAATTTCTTTCATCAATTTCGTTCTATTCTCTCACATTATTCAAAATCAAAGGTTGTTTTTTGCTTTTGTTTCAGTAAGGGTATATCCTCTTCTGCTTTGCCCTACAAAAGGACACCTCCCAGTTGGCTTAAGATCTCTTCGCAAGATGTAGCTCTCTATCTCTCTATGAATATGTTCAAAGATTATATTTTTATTTCCTTTTATCTTGTTTTCCTACCTTTTTATTTTGTTATGTAATCTGTTTTTCTCATCTTTTAAATTTCATAGGTGGAAGAAAATATCTGTAAGTTCGCGAAGAAGGGTTTAACCCCATCGCAGATTGGTGTCATTCTTCGAGATTCTCATGGAATTGCTCAGGTGAAGAGCGTCACTGGCAGCAAAATCCTTCGGATCCTCAAAGCTCATGGTTTGTGCTTTCTCTCTGCTGTAATGCTTAGAATTTCTTTTGTTTTTTTTATGTGATTGTAATATGGAAAATGCTAATGGATAGTTGTAAGGAATAGAGATAGAAGGAAAAAAAAGAAAAGAAAATGAAGCAAAGTGATATATGTTGAGTGATGTGAATGGTAAAAGAAGAGTGAGATAGGAAGAAAACATGAGGTGGGAATGAGATTTAGGATAAAAATGAGTATGTGTTTATAGTTACCCTACTAATAATAATATTGATGAAAAAATGTTTTGGTATCTGTTTTCAGGACTTGCGCCTGAAATTCCAGAGGATCTGTACCATTTGATTAAGAAGGCAGTTTCAATTAGGAAGCATCTGGAGAGAAACAGAAAGGACAAGGACTCCAAGTTTAGGTTGATTCTTGTGGAGAGCAGAATCCACCGTCTTGCTCGCTACTACAAGAAAACCAAGAAGCTCCCACCTGTTTGGAAGTAGTAAGTGCCTTGAAATCCCTCATTTATTTGTTGCAGTGATGACTATTTTGCTATTATTTTATTAATGCTTTTTTGCTGTGAGCAATGGAATGGTAGTCAAAGGAAATGGTTAGCTTCACCTTTTCCTCTGCCTCTCCTAACACAGATTAGAGCATACCTTGTACCTGACGGTTTAAGTTGTTAAATTTCTGTGCGCCAGACACTTTGATTCTTTTTTGCAAGCACGTTTTAAGCATTTATTTGAGATGAGCGGTGTAAATAACCCTTCAGCTTATCATTTGTTTTTTAGATCTGTTATCTAATGGTAAAAACTGATAAAAGTGTCATGCTGGTAGACATTTTCCTAGAAGTGTTGTATGCATACTTGATATCATTTGGTTGTTAAGTAGAAATGAATATTCTAATTGAATTTCTATTGATGTTGATGGCTTACTTATGTATTTGTAATCTGAAACCCAATATTGTCTCTTGCTCTTACCTGTTTGCACTGTCCCTGTCTTGCTAATGGCTTGTAATATTTGCAGTGAATCTACAACTGCTAGCACTCTGGTTGCTTAGAGAATGTATGCACCTTTCATGGGTTTACTGCTTTGCGGTAGCTGTTGAGCTAGCAATTTGCCAGATCATTTTGATGTTTATTTGAAAGGCTGGATAGGTAATGTGGTCTTAGTTTTGCTAAGAACTTGTGGTTAGACTGAGAAAGATACTTCCAAGTAGTTAAGTCAATTTATGAATGTGGTGTTTTATTTTATTTTAGCTGTTGGAGGTTGTCTGTTTAAAGAGATGGCTGACTGCGGTTTTTGGTTTTAATTTCGAGTAATATATATGCTGAGAAGTTTTGACTTTTCAAGGATTGCAATGTTTACTGCTCTAGTACGATATATTTGTGCATACAATTGGCTTCCGAAACTGTTGGCTAAAATCAGATCGCCACAAATGCAAGTTAAAGTGATTGGTTGTTTTTTAATACTGAAGTTTTTTAAAAGTAACCACCAAATACTATCGATACGCTATCCGCAGATGATGACTAGTCAAAGTCCTTTCCAATTCTACTTTCTGTCCGCGATATTTCAACAAATGGTTTTTGGATTAGCTGGTATTATATTTGATGGTAAAGAAGTCTTCTTTTTTGTACAAATGGTGTTTTGAGAACACTTGCACAATGTTAATGATGGCAACACTTCTGTACTTGCTATTTTTTTTTCTTCCAGGTAATCATTACAATTTTCTTTTGAAATTTCCCACTAAATAATACTTTTGTTTTCATGCTTTTCGTTTTGCCAATCCAAATGCTGTTCTACATAATTTAGAGTGTCAAGCACAAGTTTTAATTTGGAACTAAATGACATTGAGTTTGTACTTCAAATTTGAATACATAAATTGGTTAGTGAAAATTTAGTTCTACCTTCACTCAATTCTGCATCCTCTATGTTTTTTATTTTCTATTTTGAGTATTATTTTATACATGTTAATCAGTGTAAGATTTTATTATTCAATTGAATAATTAATAATGATGTTTTTGAATTTAAATGGTTGTGTTAAAACACTCATAATTTTTATATTGAATTATTTATTTATTGCAAATTCTATTTTTTATTATATAAAATAAATTGATAAGACAAATATAAATATTTATCGTCTGCAGTTATGTTATACAAATTTTCTTAGGGATGTCATGTGAAGATATAGTATTTGATTACAAAAACATTGCTAGTTATAATATTGGCTACGAGAGTTCGCGCTGGTTAGGACTGGATTTTGCCTGAGAGCTACTCTTCTCTGAATATCACTTTCCAAGAACATGTTATAACAAGTGCGCTAATATTTGGATTCCTTTCGTATATTCGTAAAACACAAATTTAATGCGGTACTTAAGGCATAAAGTTCTTTCGCTTAATACTAAAGAGTTTTGCGGGTTCAGATATCATCATTTTCACAGGTCATAGCAGCTGGTAAACCAGTAGATCATATCAGTATCAGCCTTAAGTTGAATTAAAGCTAATCTCAATCATAAAGTGGCGGGTTTATGTTGTTAAGAACTAGCCAGCTGAGATGTTTAGTTATGGTAGATATGTAAGCACAGATTTGAGTGAAAACAATTTATCCACTTGGTTGAGAATTGATAATCTGATCATTCTCAATTTCCAATTTAGCCAAATAGTGATCTGTTGAAATTACAACTCAAGAATATTCTGCAATGGTTTATATGCGAACTATGTGCTAACTTGGTGAATAATCATCCGAATAACCCATTTCTATCGAGAAAATTCATTTATTATTTTAAAAAAGATTTTTCCTTTTCATCATATTTTATTTCGATAAAAATCGAATGCCAAACTTTGTCCAAGAAATTCGAACAATATCATTCATATCAAAACATTGTTATGGTTTATCATCAATCTTCCTTTGCCTGTTACATGATTTCAAAAACTGCATTTTTTAAATAGAAAAGTAGAATTTTTCATAATCACTATCCCAATTCACAGATAAAGGAAGAATCTGTCAAAAAAATATACAGAGGAAGAACTTTCACAAAACATTTCTGGGTCACGTACATACTTGAAACATGAAATATAAAACTTGATGATTTATCAGTTTAAACCCTACCTTCAAATTGCAAATAACAACTAACAGCATCGCTATCTCAAGTTCATCCAGCTAAAAGAACTCAGACATCCAATCCACAATACGGTTCATCTTAATAACTTCGTTTCACACCCTCGGTTCTCATGACACATACTTCCGACTTACACAAGTTGCCTAAATTCGAAAGAATAGTTCCAGATATTGTACAGTGAACTGACGTAATGAAGAAGATGAAAAATAGCAATATATTCCCACACGAAATGTACAGAAGTTCCAGGAGGCACAATGCTCTTTCTCCTTGTGGATCCACCAGGAAGGGCATATAAGGCGGGTTCATGATCAAAGTGGCAACATTCTGAACTATCAAGTGGCTGTTTGTCTAAATTACTGGTTCCTGAGCTTTCTGGGCTAGGATTGTTCTCGTATTCAGTAGGTGAATTCCCTGAGCCCCCTCTATCATCTTCGTGGGACTTGTCAGAGTCATCTTCGTAACTCTCTTTGCTAGGACTTCCTCCAAGATCACCTTTAGGTATGTTGTGAACCAAATCTGGCCGAGCTTCCACGCCAACCCGCCTGAGGTGTAACTGCCATGATGATATAGACATGTTAAAACATAAACCAATGAGCCCAAGACTGTAAGTAAATCCCATGTAATATAAGAAAAGTCAGATACTACATATACCTGAAGATGCAAGTTCACTTCATCGGGTCTCGAAAGAAATGGAAAATCTCCACCTGTTTTCAAATATGCGCGCCGTGCCTCAGGATATCTTTCACCCAGTTGATCTTTAAGTTGTTGAGGAATTGCACAGTAGTCATTAGTCTTTAAGAAAGGAGAAAGATCACGTACAACGACGAAACAGGAGTTATTAATAATTTTGTACCAAACTACTCTTCCATAATAATAATGATGATGATGATAAAACAGTGAGACATTATAATCACAGATGTCACAAGCAAAATGTACTGACGGTGCATTATAGAAATTACCGGTACCAGCAGAATTTAACATATCTAGAGCGGAATAGTATTTACTAAAAACAGAGCTTGTACACAGCACATCAAAACGAAAAGATTACAATTGATCTAATCTAGATATTAGACAATTAAGATTTTTTAAGAAAAAAAAGAGCTATGCAAATGAAAAATCATTTGCGATGAGTATGATACCGAAATACGCAATTATAACTTGAGATGACATACATCCATTATAGTGATAAATGAATCTGAAAGAAGAAGAGGTCCCACTGAAGCATCATCAGTTGTCAGCGATAATCTGGAGGCCAAATCTTCTCTAGATAGGGTTTCCACCTGAATCAAGTAAATCAAACAATCTATTTAACACAATAAACGCAAACCCTTCTAAAAAATAGGATATAGGTAAGCATTTTAAGGAAATATAGTGCCTGATCATAGTTGATTAATCTCGCAGTCTAAAGTATGGTGGAAACTCTTTATTTATTGTCTGAAAAAAAAAATTCTTTCGTTCTGAGGCAAAAAATAGAAGATTGCTAATAAGCATTTGATTATGAAAGAAAAAGATTACCTGAGAAACAACAAAGTCCACTGAATCTGCAATAAATGGTTCATGGGGACCGTCTCGAATTCCTGTCAACACATACCGCTTCAGCAAAAAGGAAGGAGTCCAACTAACACTGTAAATGTAATAGAAAAGCAAGATCAATAGGTGGAAAACAAAATACATCTTGTGAAGAACTATCAGGAACATTACTAGAAATTTCCAAGCGGGACAGATGATACCTTTTTTGTTGGACAAAATGTTTAAGGGGAGGGGTTCATCATTCTAATGTTGGCTATACTGTATGTATCAGCAAGTAATCACTATAGTAATCATGGATGATGCCGAGTTTAAAGGAATATTACATAAATAAATATGTAATTTTGATGATATCATTCAAGTTTCCTTGTTACTACTTATCATAATTTCTTGGCAGTGCATATAATTGCCCAACGCGAATAGGTATAGGTAAAGTAATCATTGATGCATTTATTTGCTACAACTCCATTACGTGACACATAATGCAGTTTATCTTTCATAAATAAAAAGGACACGACGGCAGATAGTTTGCTAATTTCTAGCGTATGTGTATTATTACTCTTTACAATAGAATCAGAGAAAAGTACATGGGTGCCCATGGCATTGCAGCAGAGAAACTCCGGGTCTCCAAAAATGTATTTGATAGAACTAACGACCGAACTCTTCTAGGACGATGCTGTGCAAACAGTTGGGCTAGAAAGCCTCCAAGTGATGTACCATAAAGATGTACCTGCAAGAAAGATTAAACTAATTTACGGAACATTTTCTCAAGTTTTTCAAAGCAGTGTTACAAAATTATAGATTCAAAAGATGACATTACATTGACAGACATTTAGACAAGTTGAGCACTTAGTGAGAGATTTGTTGTCTAAACTACTAAAATCATGGGCGGTGTACAGCATATTTTATACTAAGCAATTTCATGAACAGATTAAAATCATATATCATTTGGTTGTGCATACTTGATAGATTTAACTTCCAGAACAGATTAATTCAACAAGATACAAGTGATGAAAATATAATCGAATAAGAACTTGAGTTTTGACCAAACAGAAATATATATTTCCAGTGGCAAATTACATCCTCACTGAAATGGTTGTGGAAAGAGCATTCGGAATTTTATCAAAATAAACCTAAAAATTTAACTATAGAAAACACAATGCATGATTATAAGCAACAACGGCTTGAACAACCATGAAAACGTTAAAAGCAGGCTAGCCGGGATTTTAGGTGGGGTGGGATTATATTTAGGCTCACATGCTGAGGCTTCAAATATATTGCAAAGGAACTTAGCTTCAAAAATCTGGGAAGGAAGAACATATATCAATTTAATTATAAGCAATCAGTTCATTGCAATTAACAATTTTCAGTGAGAAAGTTCAAAGAGGCTCAAAATGAATGCTAAGCCTTAATATATACAGTTCTAAGCCTTAATATATACAGTTCCATATTTGGGCGGACGTTCCAAGATTGTTAGTTGGTTGGGGTTACAATTCAGCTTGGACTTGTAATGTTTGGCCACATTAAATCCTTTATCATGCCACAAATTGTTGGAAATGTCTAGGAACCATTCCCTCCTTAGGATACATGTGTATAGACATCCTCCACAGTATCCAAATTCCAAAGTAGTAACAGATAACAGCTCCCAACAAAATTATAATGGTGCACAACCAAACTAAAAATGATTTTTGTATTATATATGAACAGTAGAGGATGTGCCAAACTGAATTATAAGAACCTCAAGAGATTTTAAAATAAGTCTGTTTGATTGCAGACCAGCTACGTATGGCATTCCACTAATTGGAATGATCAATGTCTCCAACATGGAATAAAGTTATCAAACAATTTATAGATTTAGCATCTGAATAAAATGATAATAGTAGAAAGCAAGATGAGTTTGAGATCATACATGATGTACATCAATAGCATCCAAGAACTTTTCAAATGCTTGAATCCACTCAGTATTATTCCATACACGAGGTATGTCAACAGATATGACCCGGTAACCCTGTACAAAATAAGGATTAATAAAAAGTAAATACAAGCGTACACCTAATCAATAAACAAAATTTAGTCAAATCCTGTTAGTAGGCAACACGCAATGAGATTTTATTGCACAGAGCTCAAATTGCATTGCTAATGCTCAATATACCCCCTTTCATTGTTATAAGAGAAGTATATATATGTTACGATGATGGAAAGCTAATAGGACTAGGGAAGATATAAACTCTGAAAATGGTATTCTGATTAAAAGTCGGAATACGCGTTATTAATTCCTAAAGAAAGGCTATCAATGCTGGAAAAAATAAAAAGGAAAAGAAGTAAAATATATCTCTCAGCTCCCTGAGCTGTGAGCCCAAGCCTGTGGCCGAAAAAGAATCGTAGCTAAGCACTACCTTACCTTTCACCATCAGCATACTCTATAAATCCCATTCTGACCCTACCATTCTTCCACTCAGGTAGCAACCTCTTCCTCTCTCTAACTTCCACGCGTGCCCCCTCTTTGCTCTTCTGCAGTATAATCTCCCCATATTTTTGGGCCATGAATGAATTGATCTAATATTTAGTCTATATCTCCTTTTGGCATGTATTCTTGGGCTCTATCAACCGCGCATATAACAACAAGAATCTTTTGTGCATAGTTTTCTAAAATTCAATCCATATATTTAGAATTAAGCTTCCTTATAAGTAATGATTAATAAAGACACACATAGTAAACCATTTAAATAGCCAAAACAAGTTTTCACCAACTATATAGTATCCTGCAGTTAGATGAGTTTGTAGGTTATTGCTCTCTCGTTTAGCAGCAGAACTGCATTAAAGCATTGTTTGAAGTTAGCTACTCATTGCGTAAAGGTTTTGTGGCAAGCGAGAGAGAATATCAACTTAAAGGAGAAGCTTGGATGTTGCCTTTTCAACATGCAAAATATTGAAATTCAAGTATGAGTGGGAGTCTAACAATATGTAAAAATAGACAATTTGAATAATGTATAAATGAGAAAGATGCACAAATCTATTATCCTAAGTTTTTGGGTTGAGATAGAGTCATGTTCTCTTGCTTTTTGGCTGGTGCCCCTTTTTGACTAATATAATTTTGGTTGAAAGTGGTGAAACGTTCTGATGTTAATTAAGGTCTGACCAGTGTTTCTCACGTCGGATTTCCCAACACGCAATGCCCACAAGTCAAACCTCAACACTTAAGTGCGTGTCTGCAAAACTGTTCTCGTACATTCCAATGCAATTGAAAGTGACTGTAGAGAAATGGTGTATTGGCATTGAATGGAAGTTAAAGCGTCAACACAAACAGGATTGAATCATCCACGTATGGCTAAGATTAAAACATAAAGTCAAGAGAATCTTCTAAGCATGAAGCTGATTTTAAAGAAGTTCCACAGTAAACTATTCATGTATAAGGAATGAGTGAAGATTAGATAATTCCAAACCCCAACATAAGGTAGTGCCCCACTGGAAGGCCATCAGTGGAAAAACATTAGATGTGATAATGTTTAGGCAATCAGAAAAGCAGTAGTACCTTCATGGATAATGACATGATCTGTTTGTAATACACATCGGCGGTTCCAGCAGTTCCGGGAAGACATATAAGCGGAGGCACAGCTTTTGGCCCGAAATCGTAATATCGCCACTGTTTAGTGCCAATCTGTTAATTTAAAAGCAAGAAATCAAAAGAAGAGTAGAAATTGAAATCTGTTGATTAAGAAAGCATGGGAAATCATAATATCGTCACTATTTAGTGCTAATCAGTTAAGAATTAAGAATTTAAAAGCAAGAAATCAAAAGAAGAGTAGAAATTCCAATCTGTTGATTAATATGGAAATCTATGGTAAAACCTAGAAGTGTAATTGGGAGAAAGAAAAGGGAAAAATAGAAACTTACTGGGATTTTGTGAAGAGGGACTTGAGACTTGAAGTGGACGTAATCACCGGGCGCCGAAAAGGCGGTTTTCATGGTTAGCACGCTAATTCGCAACGGAAGGGTGGATGGTTGTCCTCACTGACACTGCTTATGCCATGTCCATCCTTCAATTCCACCTATGTCTATGTCTATGCATTATTGGGATTGCAGGCTTGCACATGCCATCTAACCTATGGACCCCTTCTTCTGTTAACCATTCACAATTATTTAGGCTTATTATAAAACTAATTAAATATTGTTTTCCTATTTTTTCTTTTCAAGCTTCATTGGCTACAACTATTATTTCTTAAAAAAATAATTACAAAACTTAATTAAATATTGTTTTCCTTTTTTTTTCCGTCTTACTAGTCTAATCTTCATTGGCTACAACTATTATTTCTTAAAAAAAAAGTAACAAGGATCTCGTTTCAGTGAATACAACGCTTCTAACGTCACTATTCTTACCGTGAATAATGATAATGATTGACATTGAGCAAGCTGAATCATGTTTAACAGTGTTGGTTGAGTTCTGCTGTTAAAACACTAACAGTGAAATTAGAGAATTTTTCGCCTCAAGTTAATAAGAGAGATTGAGTGGGTATTTTCTGAAAATAAAATTGTTTTCGATAAGTTCAAATGGTTATTAATATAAATTAATTTTAAATTTAATTTTATTTATTCAGGTCTATATATTCCGATAATATTATATTTTGTTAATATATTTTATTTTTTATCATATAATATTACATTCTTATTTTTTGATATTAAGCAGTACAACTCCAAAACTTGAAATTCAAAATAAAGAATGATTGAGTTTTAGTTTGGATTTATTAATTTTGAGATTTTTTTTTAACTATTTAAGTCGATCTCTCTTTTTCTTTAGTTATCAATTGATGGTTTCAATAATCTCACTTAGAAGTTCATGTTAAGAGTAATTTAAATAAGCGTTTTTTCTTTAACTCTATAAAACACCTTTTAGAAATAAAGTAATGATAAAATTTTAAATTCCAATACGAACAATACCATTGATCCTAATAATATTATCTAAATGTGATTAAGGTTGAAAAACTCACACATGGGCAATAGGAAGTTAGCATGTTGTGCCCCTTAATAATAATTATTCTATATTTAAAATAGTAGAGCACGTGTAGATTAGCCACCGAATATTCTATATTTTAAACTCATTCCTTTTTTTTGCTCGTTATATCCAACTTGAATTTCTCAATTCATTTATATTTTATATTTACCATCCAACAGTTCGTAAGTCCAGATAATAGCAAACAAATGGTCAAGAAGGACAAATCTTAGTTGAAGTAAACTATTGCATCATTCATAGTTGATGCAAACATTAACAGTTTTTTTTAATAGAACAGTAGCTACCATTTATGAAACATTTTCTTATTGGTAACAGACAATAGGACAAAGTGATTCTGCTAATCAGTTATTTTCTTATTATTTTTATATAGTTTTCTTTACAAAAAAGTGCATCAAACATGTCAACAACCAACCACTCGATAGTCAAGAATATAGTATCATGGGGGGAAAATGTTTGTGTGAGCAAAGATCAAAAGTATTCACAAGAAAATTCTATCAAGATAACCACGAAATTGAAAGGAATTGGTTTTACTTGGGTCACCATGCGGAAGTGAAATTGTTAAAAGAGAAAAACAAGAAGATGGCCCTCCACTGAGTGTGATGAGTAACAAAATGAACAAAGCTTGATCAACAGCTTTCGATGCGTTGCCTAAATGGGATCTTCAAGATTCACAATTCATGGTGTGCTATAAAGAACCACAGTATCAGTCAGCGATTGGTAAGGTCTGCAATTATTACTTCAACTCTTTCCCTTTCGCTGCTCATATAAAAATGGCTCGGATTTGCAAGTTAGAAATCACCTAACTCGCAGAATATCATGTGGGCAGTTGGACTCTCAACAAGGCACATGATGAGATGAACAGGCGACCCAATGAGCCTTGTACGAAAAGAAGCTTTCATTTAATCTCTAGAAGAATCATCAGTGAGTCGCCTAAAATGAGAAATGAAGACTTTACAATCCAACTTCACCGGTATGAAGCTTCTTCAATCACTGTCTGCCAACTACGCAACAGTTGCAGCAAGATAGCCTGTCGTAAATCAATCTCTTGCTGACACATGAAGTTTTACTTAACTTGAACTCCAAAAACAGTTTAAAAAATAGTACAAAAGAAAGAGTTAACAAAAGTCTCTCTGAATGCAAGAATTTTGGGCAACTACGTATCCTAACCCCACATGGTATTACTACCTGATGAGGGCATTCCGCAAGTCAAAGCCAAAGCTGCAGCTCCACTGCCTACTCTACTGATTCATCGGTAGGTTGTAGCAACTAGCAATTGCAATGTCAAATTACTCGCACATGCACTTGACAAAAGCTTATTTAGAAGTCCAGAAGGTACACTTCATGCCTAGTCGAAGCTGATAAGATTAAGGTCGCAAAGCATATCATCACAAACCAGCTGACTAGAATGTCATAGATGACCAAATACATGTTTATCGTTTTATCTTGGTTTCAATACCATTTCATAACGACGGTCAGTTGTTAATGAATCAGTCATCAACCCAAAACTGTAGCCACAGATGGCAGAAACGTTAAATCAAATAGCATTCTGAATGACAGTTCAACAATCCTGATAATTCAGAGTCACTACAACAGGTCTATACCTGCACATTTACAACCAACGCCACTCTCATCTAACATCCGGAATCTGCACCAAACATATGTCATACCCACAACAGGCAATTCATCAACCAAATAACAAGCTAGTTTAAACCAAAATCAGAGCAAAGCAAGTCCATAAGCACAAATAAGTAAAATATCAATTCGATCTCTAGAGTCTCAACTAAAGAAATGTACAATGGCTAACCTAAAAGGCAGGCAGGCATACAAATGAAAATGAAAAAACCCAAAATTACAAGAAAAATGACAGAACAGAACATGGTAGATCGCCCTAAACCCCTAATACAACTGTAAACCACCAAATACAATCATCAGCAGGGCGGCAAAAGAATAGGGGCAGGGAACAATGACTTGTGCAGCAAAGCAAAAGAATCACATCACCATTCACCAAGAGCTCTTCTTGGAGTAAAATTCAAGGTACCACTTCACGAATTTCCTGAGCCCAGTCTCCAAATCAGTGGTAGGCCTGTAGCCAAGGTCCCTGTAGGCCAAACTAATATTGGCATGAGTGAACTTAACATCTCCATTTGTTGGCATGGGAAGCACCTTCTTCTTCGCTTTCACCTTAAGAAGCTTCTCCAAAATCGCAACAAGCTCACTCACAGGAACAGGGGAAGTATTCCCCAAATTAAAAACCCTAAATTGCGCAGGCCCTTTCTTCTTCCCGCCACTCCCAGTACTCTTCTTGGCCGTATCCAAAGCCCCCAAACACCCCTTCACAATATCGTCAATGTAGGTGAAATCCCTCGCCACGGTCCCACCATCGGGGGACTCAAATATCGTAATCTGCTTTCCCTTGAGAATATCCTTCGTGAAGAAGAAATACGCCATGTCGGGTCTGCCCCACGGCCCGTAAACCGTGAAGAACCGAAGACCAGTGATGGAAAGCCCATATATGTGGTTATAGCTGTGAGCGATTTCCTCGCCAGCCTTCTTCGTCGCCGCGTAGAGACTAGCCGGTTGGTCTGTACGGTCCTTCTCGGAGAACGGAACCTTCGAATTGAGCCCGTAGACGGAGCTGGACGAGGCCCAAACCACCGCAGGCTGAGGGTTCGCGTTTTTGCAGGCCTCTAGAAGGTTCACGAAGCCTGCGATGTTGCTGTGCACGTAGGATCCAGGGTTCTGCATCGCGTAGCGGACCCCGGCCTGCGCGGCGAGGTGCATGACGTGCGTGAAGGGTACGACGTCGAAGAGCTTGCTGAGAAGCACGGCGTCGTTGAGGTCGCCGTCGACGATGAATACGCCGGCGCGGTCGAGGAGGCGTTGGCGCGCGCGCTTGAGGTTGGGGTCGTAGTAGCGGTTGAAGTTGTCGAGGCCGAGGACGCCATCACCCCGGCGCTTGAGGGCGAGGGAGACGTGCGTACCGACAAAGCCGGCGGCGCCGGTGACGAGGACGGTGAGGCTGGAGGAGGAGGAGCGGCGCGCGGATTTGGCGACGCGCTTCTCCCAGTGGGAGCCGCCCCAGGAGTCGCCAAGGGCGCGGCGGGGGGAGGCGGAGGGCGACGGCGGAGAGAGGATGAAGAGGAAGAGGATGAATGCGAGAAAGAAGGAGGACCAGAGCGTGAGCTTAGAGAGTGAGGAGTGGATGCGGAGGCGGTGGTGGATGTAAGGGGATTTTTCCGGCTTCAATTTCCCCGGCGTTGAGGGCGCGTGGTGCTCATTCACCTGCGACATTTCATTCAACCCCACACCTTTCAGTGCGCTCTGCTTAAGTTTTTTTTTTTTTTTATCCGATGAAGATGAAGAAGAAGAAGATGATGAGGGATACAAAAGGGTTTCTGTGATTACTTTTTCGTTTTTGCTTCTTTACACCCTTATATGTCTTAATTTATACCACGTTTCCATTAGGATGCTTCCAAAATACGCACGTGTCACCTCTTTTTAAACCTAAGTTTTATTTCGCAAAAGTTAATATATCTCTTTCTTTTATTTACTTACTTATTATTATTTACTCACATTTAAATAATAATTATAGAAAATAATTCATAAAAAAAATTCAGATTTAAAGAAAATGTTAAATTATGTAAAAGTTCAAATAGTGATGTAAAATTTGAGTACCTAACTAACATTAAAAATATAATGGTATAATAAAATAAGTTGAAAACATATAATTAAATTACAATAATTAAAAATTAACAAAATAACATGAATTTCTTTATTAATGATAGTTTGAAACTCATCAACTCTTCCTTTCTTATTATTGTTAATTCTTTAATGTACTTTTTATAAACTTTTGTTTATATTAATGTTTAAACTATTTAAATTTGTGAAACTATTTGAACATGATTGTGGTTTGGAAACGGTGGTCTAATGTTGTGAACATGGTTTTTAAGTATTAGTTGATGTTCATCGTGAAAATGTTACATGTAAATCCTACCATATTGTCTTCCAATGTTAATATTATGTATATTTAATTTTTTAATGTTTTTTTACTTGAAAAAATGAAACGAACCTAATTAGACAAATGTATCGATGATTAAGTCTATGTTATAGTAAGTTATCATACATGTAATAAGAATACTATATGGAAAAGACATATTGATCTTTGAACATGTGATAAGACAACCAATCTTCTACCTACAATGGCCCGATACAATCTTTTAAGGAATTGAGTTTGGTTCGGAAACTATTTTGGTATTGCAATGTAATTTTATAAGGAAAAACTTTAAATTGCTAATTGTAATATCTTGCAAAAGTGATGATGATCATAACACTGTTTTTCCAAATGACTATAAAATTTGTTGGTATATATTGTCACCAGTTATTATATCATTCCATAAAACAACTAGTGTGTATGGCTATTGCAGGATCAGAGCGAGCCATAGACTCGTTTGGGTAAGAAAATCTCACCATCTTGAAAAATTATTCATTGCAACAAGTAACTGATGCTGAACTTCTGAATGCCACAAATCTCCAACCACTTTCTCAGATTATATCATTACTTCCTTTCCATAATATTAATGAATATAAATTAATAATATGCCATAAATATAAACTTGGATAAAAAAAACTTGTTAATTTCCTAATAGTAGCGATAAATATTTTATACATTATAAAATAATATTTTGACACGTTGGCAGATATCACATGATAATGCTGTATTAATTTGATTTTGCAAAAATGTTATTTAATATTTTATTTTATATTTAATTGTAATTTTGGTCCTAAACCCTTTTAACATAATTTTTAATTATATTTTTATTTTGGATATGACAAAGTAAAATTAAAAAGAACAAAGAAATACGCGACTCAGAAATTTTTCCAGGATCGAAAATTATAACGTCTTTGTATATTTGTTTTATATTTGTTAGTATAATTTGACAGTGTATATATATTTCTAAACTAGAATTTGAATAAAATTATAAATAATAAAAAATAAATAAATAAAATGACAGGTTATTTAAAATTAAAAAAAAACTAATAGTATGACAAAATAGGAACCAAAATGTTGTAATAGGTAAAGAACAATATATTCAAATTAATTAATGATATCAACATAATTCAATTTTTATCATATTTAAATTAAGAAATTTTGCAATATCGGTGTTAATTTTATTGTTTTTTTAATTCTAATTCAAATTATGATAATTATTATATGTTTTGGGTTACTTTAATTCTATAACCACATATTTTTATACCGGAAATCTAGTTAGATATTTTGCACTAATTTTAATCAAATTCAAATTAAATCATAAAAGAATAACATTAATCTAAAAGCATTTCATTCCAATAAATTTGATACAATAATGGTGATGGATGATACGAAATTTATTTGCACAGAGTATATATGAATTGATTTGGAAATTTATTATTTCATATACTGATATCTTTTTACATCCTTTCTCTCTTTTTTTTCTTAAATATATTCTTTGTGGTTGATTTTATTGGAAATTGTTTCGTATAAAAAAAAATTGTTGTATATAACATTGTTCAGTTTGACAATATAATATTATACTTGTCATTCTTATTCAGACAATAAGATATAAGACATGTTTTTGTTGGTGTATTGATTACATTAAATTATGGATAACATATATTTATTTTATATTAAAAAATTAAAAAATATATATAAAATATCAAAGTATGGAATATCTACACTAATAATATTGACGCCCCAATTCTATAACTATTTATGCAATAAATCTTATTACAATAGATATATATTCATTAATCCTCCGATATAAAATGTTATTGGAACCGGTGGTTTCCAATAAATAAATAAATATATATAAACATCAATCTTAATACGAATTACTACTTCATACTCACGTAAATATATAATTTTTTAATAAAAAAAATCGCATCTCAAAACAAATATCTCAACAAAAGTTAATATTTGACCTATTGAAAATTTCATTGATAAAAATCAACATCAGTTAAGATTAATTACTTATATATGTTATAAAAAAACATTGATACAGAATAATTTAATTAAATTTGTTTTTAATTAAAACCTTAAAATAATAAATATATTTAACAAGAATAATAAAAAATATCTAAAATTAAATGCTAGCTTTGGAAGGGAGGTCACACTATAAAAAGAAAAAACATAATAAATTACATTTAATTAATTGAGTTATTAATGTGGTTTGATGTCAATATTTCATCTGCATGTTATATTTATCCACAGTTTAACTTTAACGAATATATATATATATATATATATATATATATATATATATATATATATATATATATATATATATATATATATATATATAT
>Ga0099824_1005946_pt1 | contig 16968 bp, 8 predicted proteins | sample SiratrowhiteBW_FD_76837 | JGI IMG/M metagenome (GOLD analysis project Ga0099824, IMG submission 76837) | Root nodule microbial communities of legume samples collected from California, USA - Siratro white BW | ecosystem: Host-associated > Plants > Roots > Nodule | place: USA: California... | reverse complement strand
ATTTTTTATTTTTTTTTATATATATATATATATATATATATATATATATATATATATATATATTTATTTATTTATTTATTGGATAAGAAGAACTTCCTCTCAACCCAATTATTAAAAATGGGGATTTAATTTGCGTGATTGGTCCAAACAAGATAGAACATCAGATACTCAACCGACAGTACAAAAAGGAAAATGGAAAAGGAGAAAGAAAGGAAAAAAAAAACAACAACACAACTCCAACTCTGAAACTATGATCATTTCATCAAATACTTAGATGCTTGTAATGAACTACAAATGTAAAAAATAATTAATATGACAAATTTTACTAATGAAATTTCATTTAGCTTTAAATATTTATATGTTATTAAAGTTTTTTCTTAATAGCTATCAATAAATCTATTGAATCTATCTACTTGAAATATTTAAAGTGTAACGAAAATTTTACATTCATTAATAAGTTGATAAAAATTAAAATATATAAATGAAAGACAATTTCCTCTTGGTAAATAGATTTTGTCCTCTGTTAAGTTTAATCTAAATTTAATTCTAATACTAAAGGAAGATTAATATTCTAAACAACAATATTTATGGGAAAATCAAATTATCAAACATTACTAATTCTTTGGAGATGCATTGTGTGAAGGATATGGAAGTAGTAAAAAGATAAAAACTGAAATTTTGAAATTAATTAATAAATGATCAAATTCTCTTAATTAAATTTTGGAGAAGCTTACAAGCAATAAACTAATTCTAATTTTTTAAAATTTTATTCATTTGTAAGTATTTATTGGAAAATTATTAAATAACTATCTGTCTTCATTGAAAATAATGTCACGTTTAGTATTTCACAACAATTTAAAAATTTGTTCTAATAAAAAAATAGACGCGATCGAACTGAAAGGTGTTGTGTCCAACAAAAAAAATTAAAAACTCTAGCCCAAAAATATCTGTGGGCCACAAGTTGATGAAACAAAGCTAAGGATGAGAAGATAATAATTTTATAAGTTATTACTTTGATATACATAATTATTGCTTAATCTAGGTTTTAAAAATAAAGCATTCAGTTTAAAATTTGACATTAAAAAAGCAAAATTAAAGTAGAGAAAAGAGAGGGAGAGGCCCATTAAGCAATAATGGAGGTTGTCTTGATCTCATAGATCCTACCTCACATCTTTTTAGACTTCACTCACTCATTCACTCACACTCCTAACCAGGTACAAAAATTATGTACATCTTCCACCATTGCTTCTTCAAGCTGCAAATGGTGTGCCACCATAAATAAATCTGCAAGCAAAGCATGATTTAGACCACTCACTCTTTCACTTCAAGTCGATGTGGGCCTTGTCTTGTGGCAACCAGATGCCTCACACAAAACCATCATCATATTAACTCACTTTCATTTTACTCACTAACCTTGCAACAACAACTGCTCCCAACCCACCAGTTCCCTTAGACCAATTCATTATTTTAACAATAAATTTGCACAAGTAGTAGGAACTGAAACAGAGTGACATATCCATCGACAGCAAAACGGATTTTGAAGTGGTCCCGTAGGTGGGGCACCCCTAGTGGCTTAGGTAAGAAGGGTTGAACCCAGATGAAGTTGCCAAACTTCCATACCAACGGGGTTTCTATTTTTGGAACGGACTAACAGGAGTGTAAGAATCTTCGCCTTCTAATCATCAAGGTACTGTGTTTTGTACCTTCAAACTTGTGAACTTGTGGTAAATTGAGAAAGATGTTAATGAAAGAGAGAGAGGTGTAATTACGAGTTCTTTTGGTAAAAAGAAGTCCCACATCGAAGGGGATTAGTGTTAAGCAGTAGGGTATGAGGGAGTGGAAGGGGTGAGACAGGCCCACGTGGCGGTCATGTCAATAGGGTCCAACGCCCACAGGTCTCTCTTTCTCAACTTCTAATCTAATCCACTCCTTCTCTCTCTTCAATTAATTCACACTCACCCTTTATCATTTTTTATTTTTTATTTTTATCTTATTCCACCACTTTATTTATATATATCCCATCCCTTTTCCACTCCAACCCTAACATAACAACATTATTTCACTTCTTCACTTCGCAAAAACTTCCTGTGTGGGACCCCACTTTGCTTTTCTATAAAGTATCACCTTTTCTCCGCAAAATCCTCTGTTTCAATTCGACGACAACCTATTACTCTTACTTGTTTCCTAATTCTAATTAACGTAAAAAGAACCGAAAATGTTGCACTGTGCGAACGCGTCGGGGAATCTGGCTGGGGACATGACAGTGTTGGAAAGACAGAGGGCGAGGATGAAGTGGCAAGAAGAGCAAGGGTGCTTTTCTGGCTTCAACGGTGTTTTCTCTTCTTCTTCTTCTGCTTCTTCTCTTCATGTTCAAGATTCCTTGATGCTGGCTGCTGATTCCGGTTGTGGGCTTGGTGAAGTGGTGGCTCAGGCTCAGGCTCAGGCCCAGGCCCAGGCTCGCTCTGTTGCTGGGCTTGATGCAAGTTCTTCAATTTCAAGGACTTTTAGTTGCCCACCTGCTTTGGTGGAGCCCGAGCCCAGGCCCACTGAGTCCTCAATTGGGAAAGAGAGTTTCAACAAGAAAAGGAAAGCTGACAAGCTTCACAATGCTAAGGTGTGTGAAGGGAGAAGAGAGAAGAGAGAAAAGAACATGTTGTGCATTCTGTGAGTGTTGTTGTGTTATAATTGGCTAAACTGACCGTTAGAGTTTTTGTTTAGTTTGTCGCAGAAAATGATACGAAAGACAAGAGGATCAAAGTGGGCGCCGATGATGAACAGTCCAAAATCACAGGGAGCCCCAAGAGCAACACCAACACTAATAGCAACAAAAGAGAAACTTGTGCAGATACTTCAAATTCAAAGCAAAATTCCAAAGCCTCCGAGGTTCAAAATCAAAAGCCTGATTACATTCACGTTCGAGCACGTCGTGGCCAAGCCACCGATAGTCATAGCTTAGCTGAAAGAGTGAGTACTAATTAACATTTTATTTTCTACTTTAGATTTTGGCTCTTGGGATTTTAAACTAAGCATTGAATTGCAGGTTAGAAGGGAAAAAATTAGTGAGAGAATGAAGTATTTGCAAGATTTAGTACCTGGTTGCAACAAAATCACGGGAAAAGCTGGAATGCTTGATGAAATCATCAACTATGTTCAGTCTCTTCAACGACAGGTTGAGGTAAGAGTTAGGGGTGCATTTTCTCTTTTCCTTTGACATTGATCTATCCCAAATTCATTCATGTAGACACCACTTCATTTGCGTGGATATTAAAAACTTTTATGTGATCATTATATGCAGTTTCTGTCAATGAAATTAGCTGCTGTGAACCCAAGGCTTGACTTCAGCGTTGATGATCTATTTGAAAAGGAGGTAAGGAATATTATGCGGTTAAAGCTATTCCTACGTCTTAATTGTATTTTCTGATTCTGAAGTGTTGATTTGATCCTATAGGTGTTCCCTGCTTCAGCTGCCAATTTTCCAAACATTGGAATGTCATCAGATTTGACTAACTCTGCATATCTTCAATTTAATTCACCACAACAAATGGTTTCATATGGAGGATTAGACACGGGGATTAACCCTCCCTATATGGGCCTAAAAAGGACTATGAGTGCCCATGTATCTATGCCTGAAACATATCTTCACTCGTCCTCTTTCACAGTAGGTTTCCCCACTCTTTATCTATATCTTGTTATATTGCTCAATTTTCTGAATTTGGTCTCATTTACTTATGCTGCAGCAAATGCTGCCTTCCACAACATGGGAAGGTGATTTCCAAAACCTTTGCAATTTGGATTTTGATCAAGTGCGAGCCACATCTTTCCCTTCTCAGCTGTCCTCAGGTAACTAAAAATTGTGCCGTGTGGGATCAATTTTTCCTTAGCCTGCTATCTTAAAATCAGAAAGTAGAAAGCTAAACAGAGTGGATTTTAATGCATGATAGAGACGTCAAGCCCCACCTGATGTTGATAACAGCATATAAATGCTGAGACCTTTTTCATTAATCAGAATAAAGAATTTTGTTTTAAAAAACATCATCTGTTTAATCACTTAGTTAGTTTTCTTTTATGTGCTTCTTCTTAGGATAAGACATTAATCACATGAGATAAGGAAAAGAAACTAGGTTGTTTAGAGACTTAATTGGATTTAGGGAAATAAAATGAATAAAATTGAAGATGAAGCAAACTTCCCTTTTGGCAATTAAGTTCTCATGGGGCAACTTGGATGAATAGGGCAGGACCAGGATCAATCGTTTTCTTGAAGACATCTTAGCCTAGGGGATCGCAAATTGGACTTGTCTCTCCTTGTCATTTCACAATCCTTCTTTTTAAGACCATTTTGAAATATTTACACACTTTGGAAGTAGTTATACTAGAGTATTCAATATAAATTCTGAAAAAGTTGTTTGTTTGACATCTCTGCAGGATTGGTTGAAGCTGGCAATCATCTAAAGATGGAGATGTAGACTAGAGCTTCTATTTCCTTCTGCAACTTATCAAGATTCTTTTTGTTTTCTTTTCAAGTACATAGCATATATCCATTGTTTGTAACTACTCCATAATATAAATAAAATTTATTAGTACCTGTTAACTTCAGTCACCGTCTGCACGTTCAAATCATGATATAGCCAATGAAGAAAAGAAACAAAAAAATAAAAAGGAAAGGTTGATAACGATCAGCAGCAATCTAATCTGGGACCAGTAATCTAATCAGTTTGCACAAGGGATTTAATCTGGATTTCTCATTGGTCACCCCTCCCTGCATTGAGAAATTTTGGTAAAGCGAAAATCAGCATGAACTGGAAAAGTTTTTTTTTTTCTATATATTGAAATGCATAAGCAAATACTTACATGTATTATGTGTGCAGCCAGTAACATCAGCTCTAGATTTGGTGGGTGTTTAATCAAGTTAAAAACTTGTTTTAATCAAGTGACATTAATTAATATGCTTTTATTCACGTGTTGAATGGGTTTTAAGTTAATAGATAGACATGGATTCGTATTATATTTTGAATTGAAAACAACTTTTGAAGAGTATGGTGTTGAACTAAGATATTACTCTTTAGGAAGTAAATGAACTGTTGTGGTTGCATATGCATGATTGAATTGAAGTTACTTAAGAAGAATGAAAACACAAAACATGTAAGAGAAAGATGAAAGACAAGAAGTAGATAGTGGACCTTCACAAAGCAGCCTTAGGCTTTTGGAGACAGAGGAAGGGCCTCTTGATTGAGACAGTGATAGGAAGGCCACAGAATGATGAATACAAAGGTGAAGAGGGGCATGGGCAGACATTTGCATCTCTTCAATTTATTGCAATGGTCTTTTGTCTCTCAAACACTCTAAACCATTCTCATTCACTTCAATCAGAAAGCCCTTTTTCTACTCACGTGTCCATGGTTAAATAAAAGGATGCACGGTATTCACAAAGGACACTCGCGCCAAAACCAGAACATATGTTACCATTTGTTCATTTCAGTTGCTCCATTGTCTACTCATGAATCTCAATCAATTTCCCATGTTGCTCCTACTCCTACACCCACTTCAATCATTTCCCTTTTAACTTGACTCAAATCAAAGCACCCCAGTGACATGATAATTACGTGAGTCAAATTGGATTAGTAAGTTTATTCATATACCTATCCAAATAATTAAGAGACATAAGTATTGGGTGTAGATTGATGTCTTATCTTAATTTGCATGAAAGGAACTTTTCAATGTTTGGTTGCATTGGGGAGTGGTTTTTTCCTTCTTGTTTATCTTGGAGGGACTAGTGCCTAAGGTATAGTTCACTTTCAAGGGATGCACATAACGGTGACAATGGTGGAGCTGTCTCGTTCATACCAAAGATTTTGTTGATTCTTTGTTCCTGCGGATAGGGAGAGATGATATAGGAATTTGCTTTCAGTGGCCCCTCTTCACTGTTTCTCTTCTTATGTCTCACTCTCTTCCCTTTCACTCACATGGGGGCTCCTTCTCCACTTCCAATCTTATTAAGGCTAAGGAAAACCCACAAAGATTCCCTATTATTCAACTTTTTCTTCCAATCCCATGTTGGATCACTGCAACCATTGGGCCTATGTAACATTCATCAAACCCTAATTTTTTTTATCACTCACTATAATTCAATAGTCCTAATTTAGGGCAATTTATTCAGTAAAGTTAATTAGACCTCAGTTTTTTCTTCTTTGGAAAGGGTATACTTCCATGCATTAGTTGTGATAATCATATGCTAAATCTATTAAATGGTAGACTGTATTCTATGAATTTTCATGTACCCTATATAATAAAGTGGAGTTTGCGTAGTCTGAACATGGTGATTATATGTTCTTCTTTCTTTTCAAAATTATTGGTATTTCAAAAAAAATATTAATCCTCAACAAGTTTTATTTTGTCAGGATTCAGTTTGTTAAGCTTACAGTGAGATATTATAAACTTTTTAGGTCAATTTTTATGAATAAGAAAATTGTTTTTATTTATTTTACTTTAAATATGATTGCGAGGTGAGCAGGTGCAAGCATTTAATTGTTTAATGTTGGTACGGCTGCTACTGAGCATATCACGTGATGTATAGTTCTCATTTTGAAACCTTGCTTAATTTTATTAAAATCTTATTTACATAAATATTAAATTGTTTTTTAAATTATTTTAAACTAACGTTTATTTTTTTAATTTATTTAAACTATACGGTGTGATGAAATTCGTAACAAATTCAACAAGATTCAACCATTTATCTTTCAAAAAAAAAAAGAGAAAGCATTGGCTGCTAATATGTTACTGCAAAAAAGATAATAAGTGGAAAATGTATGCTGAATCCCAAATATTTATACGTTTTACTTAATGAATCAAATTAAGAAAAATTAAAAGAAAAAATAATTTATCCTTTTTCCATGACGTCCTAGCGATACTAAAATAGATAAAATAAAAAACTGAAAACAAGACAATAATTCACGTCTAAATAATAAATTAGAATATTCATTTTATTTCTTTACAAACCTTTCTCCACCAAACTTCCAATTTTTTTGCCTAAAATCACATGTTCTTTTGCTTTGAATTTTAAACATCTAGAGTGTGTTTGATTTATAAAAGAAAGTAAAATAACAGAAAAAAAAAGTGGAAAGTGATAATAGCTTTATATGCTTACCTCGCTTAGCAAATAGTAGATAGAGCAAAGATGTTTGCAAGTCTAAGACTTTTATAATTTCAAATATTTTCATATTAACTTTTTTTCTGAAGTTTTCTAAAATAAATTTACTTATCTCTACTATAATTAAATATTTTATGAATAGTTTTGAATTATATTTTTAAAACTTTCCTATATATGAAAGATCGTCCTGTATGATAATTGTTGGTTGGTTAAAAAAATAAGAACTAGCGAATTTCTTTTGTGGAACTCAATAGCCTTATAAGGGACAAAACTAAACTACAATGATCCTCAAATTGTCTTTATGGCAAATAGGCTTCATTATGTCGTATTGTGAACCCATTTGTTTGGGCTTTCAACTAGTTAAGGTTGATAAGAAAAAGCAATTGTTAAATATACCTCCAAGAATTTTATTTTTTTTAAATCTCCAGCATAAACCTTCGCTTCAGCCGCCGCCGTCTTTATGTTGCGGTCTCATCGAACCACTACAGAAAAGTGCAGCACCATTATAACTAAGGACATTGAAAATATAGGCTTACCTTACATGAGTACTTTTCAATTTAAAGGACATCAACAATATGTTAAGGAAATAAAATAATACTTTCACGCCCATAAAAAAAATTTCATCCACTTTACAACTCATTTTACTAATATAATAGTATATATTAAAGTTTTAAGTTAAAAAAATAAAATAAATATAATTAAAATATTTTATTATTATTGTGAAGTGTTTGACTGAGAGAGTGTCAATAAATAATTAAGAAGTTCAATTTTAGAATAAATAATTAAGAAATTCAACCTAATAATTTAGATCGGTTAGTGACAGTGTATTCACTTTATTATCAAAATGAATATTTTTGAATATTGTATTTTTACTATCTAATACTTATATCTCACTTTATTATCAAAATGAATATTTTTGACTATTGTATTTTTACTATCTAATACTTAAAAGATATAAGCTTTTAATTAAGTGTTCATAAAAATATTTTTATTTCAATTATCTGTGTATGTTGTTTAATTTTTTTATTTTTATTCAATGTGAGACTAGACTCATATTGAGATACCTAACACGAAAAAGTCTTAAAAGTAAAATTATTTAAGATAGTGTTAGATATGACATGACCTATATTGGTTAGGAAAGTATCAATAGATTCATAAAAAAAAAAAAATCCTAATAAAAAACAATATCATGATTAGTGAAGATTTAATAAATTTAAAATCACCTACTTATAAGTTTTCTAACCAAGATGATAACCAAGAAAAGCATATATTTGGAAACATGGATCAAACTTATGAAAAACACACGAACATTAGTAGCATAAGCAAGACATTTAAAAAATAATGTGAATAAATATAAAATTCTATCATATAGTTGCTCACACATGTTTTTTTACTTCAAAAATAACAGTAGTATACACACGGAAACTAAATTATTATTAATGATATACATTGATATTGTTTACCTCAGAAATAATTGACTGAGATGACCCATTACCCTATGTGTTGAAATTATAACTCATTTAATCTATTCATTGTGGACTAAACTATTGCGTTATTGGAGTCTATGTGACCTTATTAGCTAAAGATTGATTGATACCATTGTACTTAGAATAAGCGTGTTATTAGTTTATGTATGTTTTGGGTGTCTAAGCGGATAATCATGTAGTTCTCAACATGTTTCTTTTGTGTGATGATCTCTATCACAATGAGAACAATGGAACAAGATTAGATGAATTAGGATGAGAAGAAGGACCATGTTTGTGTCAAACAGTAATGGTTACTATATCATTTTCCTAAACAACCATGACTAAAGCTTATATTATTTTACGTGTTGTTCCCAAATGTCATTTTTCTTATTGAATGATGGAAGAACAAGTTTCTGTGACATCAAGTAGTGGATTCATCAAAAGGTGTTGAGCATGAATAACTCTGAGAGTCATTTAACCCCATAAAAAATTGCATTATCTTGCTCCTTCTATTATCTGTTCCACAATTGCAGATCGCATTACTCTAGAAACCAATCTCATTTGATCTTAAGCCAAACAAGAAATGTCTCTCTCAATCTAAAAAATTTATGGTCCATGGCTTTGAGAGAGGCGATTTTGAATATCTTCCCAAACTTTGTGCGCAGTGTCATAAAAAAACCACTATCTACAGTATCATGTATCAAAGAATTGAAGATTCGAGATAACACCATGTCGTTGCATTTTTTCATACATTCTTCTAGACTGGCCTCCTCTGCAGGAAGTGCCTTGAGAGTTCCATCAACAAAACCCAATTTCAATTTTGCATTCAAGAGATGACCTTAGCTCTATGCCAAGTCGAATAGTTATCTCCGTCAAGAAATTTAGAAACAAGAACCATTCCAAGATTGGAATGATGGAGAAAACTATTGGAATTTGCCATGTTAGCCATGGAAACAAGGAAAGGAAAAAAAAAAAAAAAAAACAAAGAAATGGTTGAATAGAGAATCACTACCACTCTCATACCACATAGAGAAAGAAAATATATACAAGAGAGAATATCTATTTCCCTACTTCTGCAATACAATATCTACAAGTCAGCAAATATAATTTGAACATTATAATATTTTATCACAAAAGTCTTGAAAAATGATTAATTTCCTAATACAAAATAATAACAAAAAATAAAATAGACACCAATTTGCAATGCCAGGATACTACTCTCGAAGTGTTAGATTAGGTGTTTAGCTCAACCAATCTCTACCCAGAGAGGTCTACCAAAAAAAAAAAGAACAGAATGAACTATCACCTTTAATATTATATCAGATTTTATCTTAAAACTAATTAATTAAGATTAAATGAACAACAATCTTTTCAACACCCACAACATTTAGCTATGGTGATTGAACCTACAAAGTAGTCCTTAACATCAGTAGTGACATTGTTCCCAAATATTTGAACAAAAATAACCTCAAATAAAATTAATGCTCACAAGAACTTTATTTCCGGAATGCATTATGCATTTTTACACTACTGAGACTATATTTCCTGCAGACATTCTAATTTACCTTACTGGAGAATGGTGTCCACGGTATTTATATAAGCATGTGAAATTTAAGCAGTTAAATTTTATTTTATTTTATTTTTGACAGAATAAGCAGTTAAATTTTAAAACCAATAAAGAACTAGCAATAAGTTCTTGATCGATAGATTTTCAAATATGGGAACATAAACAGCCAATCAATGGCTACTTTCCAGAAAACAATATGTAGAATTACAAGACAAACCACAGCATTTTATGTATTTTTTTTATCTGATGGATTAGAAACAATCTCCACTCAGTCATTTGATGTTAGATACAGGGTAAAACGAAAGGCGATATACGTAACACAGTCTTTTACAACTTAATTCCACTAGTAACTAGACTATTGACTCGTCTCCAGCATCTGTGGATCAAAGAAACGAAAATGCTTAACAAATCAGCTTTAAGAAAGTGTTGAAAAGAATGAGTAAGGCAAGGAAGGCACACCTTTTCCAGGAACAATCACAATAGGTGCTGCTTTACAGTGGTGCAAGCAGTACTCCCCAACACTTCCCTGTAGCACACTGAAAAAAATCACAAGATGCTTCAGTTCAATGATAAATGCATGATTCAGATAGATGGAGGGAGAGTCAAATCAAACCTCTGAATCAAGCCTCTGCCTCTGGTCCCCAAAACTACAGCTGCAGGTTTGATCCTCTCTGCTTCCTGGCAAATTACTTTTCCTGGATCCCCTTCCACAAGCCTGGCTACTGTTTTCACCTGTATTTTATATCTTGTCAGTTAAGATTAAGCACAGGAAGAAGATTTTCAATGTGATAAAAGTTTATCATTATTTGAGATCAATCATAAAATTGAATTGTCAATAAATGGATTTCCCTGTTTTCAGCTAATAAAAATGCTGAAAATAATTAATACTACATGCTAAGAGAAACATCTCCACAGTTGACAAGATGTTTCAACTAATAGCATCAAATTCGAACCATGTTCAATTTCTTAGAAAATGAATGCCAATGGCCCAGGTTCACGCGTTTCAGGCAAGATATACTTTACAACACATTTTGTAGTCGTTAATAAGAGCAGCTATACCTTATAATGAAAATCAACCTTGGGTAAAAGATTATCCCCTAGTTTAGGATCTAATTGATACAAAGTTATAACCAAAATTCAGGCCTACAACTGGGGTCACATCACAATGCATAGTTTGTTTTGCAATTAAGAACATGAACAATTATTTTGTATAACTAACGCAAGATTCAAATCAAAGTCCTGAAAAGAAAAGGAGATGCAAACCATTGCTACTTGAAAAGCCTCAACAGCCAAATTCTCCATCAGCTCCTGGCTCGTGTCATAAACAACTTGGTTCTTCAAATCTGCAAAAAGAAAAAATCCAAAAAAAATAGTAAATATCCATTTGGAGATTAAAATAAAGGAGGAAAGTAAAGGCAGAAACCGGAAACGGCATGAACGAGGTGGATAGTATCAGCGAGCCTAGAAAAGTGAACGAGAGCCCAATCGAAAGCGTGTTTGCTGTTGGGGCCATGATCTATGGCTATGATTATGTCCCTTCCTCTTCTCCTTTCCCCTGTTTCCCTCTCCAGCTCGGGCTCCCCCGCCACCGGAATCAGCGACGGAAGTTTCACTTCTCTGTAGTTGTATTCTTCATCTTCCATTACTGTCTCCATTCTCAACTACTTACCTTCATTTTCTCTCCCTATTTTACATCTTAATTACATTTCTTTACTCAATTCAGTTAATATTTTCTAAAACATTTTCTTATTAATCATCACCTGTATTCATTATTTTTATGAAAATTTAATACTTCTATAAATTCTTAATTTGTGTTTTGAGTGCGTTTTACTTTTGAAACAACGCGTGATGCGATGTGATGTGGCCCACAACTTATAGTTACTCTCCCTGGCGGCCTAAGAAAAGAGTCGCGTGCAAATGGAAAACATATTATACTAATCCATTAATATATAATTATAGATAAATTATTTATGTATTTATTATACTCAATAAAAGTAGTTTAGCACTTCAACTACAATGATTTTGAATTTATATTTATTTTTTTCCTATAGAGAATTATTAATGTTGAGATGAATTTTTCAAAATTCACTTTGCCAATTGTTTATTTAGAGATCTCTCAAATTATATAATTAAAAGTAAATATTATATTAAAAATTCAATGAGTTTTTTAACAGAATTTACGTATCTGCAAAATTTTTGTCATATAATACTTGGAGTATGACAATGGTTTTGATGAAAGGCACAGCTTTCCGGGACCTTGACCCTATATACGTGCCGTAAAAGACCTGGTGAACAGGGTACAGATGTAAACTCGATCCTTAAAAAAGAAACATAGAATCTTAACTCATGGTATATATAAAAAAAAAGTTATTATGAAAAAGAAAAAAATTAACCTTAACACTTTTAATATAGTTCAAACGGGATAAAACTATTACAAACAATTAAATATATCTTAGGTTTCATCTTAATATCTCTAGTTAAAATTAAAGAATCACGCATTTGATCCCCATCCTCAATGGCTTTATTTATAACTATTTATGGAGTGTGCAAATTAAAGAATCTTATTAATTGCTACATTAAAAGAGTAGAAAACAAAGGATATTACTTTTTAAAAAACAATGTATCGTGAGAAGTTTGAAAGAATAAAATTTGTGTATGATTGATTTGGATTTGATGAAGATATATATAGAGTAAAGTAAGAGTTCAACGATATAAATTGCGAACAACTGTTTTACACTATCAACCGATTAAAATAATTGTATAACTTCTAAGATAATTTTATCATAATCAACTAATTTTATGTACAAAATATTTGTAATATAATATTTGGAGAATAATGGTTTTGATGAAAGGAACAGCTTTCTGGAACCTTGACCCTAGATACGTGCTGTAAAAAACCTGGTGAACAAGGTAGAAATGTAAACTTGGTCCTTAAAAGAGAAATGTAGAAATGTTATATATATATATATTATAAGTTATTCAGACAAAGAAAAAAAAATTAACCTTAACATAATCAACAAAATTTATATCTATTCCGTTTGATTTTATGTGCTAATTGTGTTGTATAATATGTGTATTATTTGGTATATGAAAGATAAATGTGCTTAATGTGAATAGTGTAAATAATATTAGTAATACTAATAATAATATTAATAATAATAATTTTATTAATAAGATTTAGTAATCTTAATAATTATAACAAATATTAATAATAATATTAATAATACTATTTGTACGTAATACTTTAATAAAAAAATTTATATATTATAATATTGATTTTTATATATAAATATAAGTTCGTATATAATATCAATTTTAGATACGATATAAATGTAAATTCGTATATAAAATTTCAATTTTAAATTTTGAAATTATATCAGATTTTATATACAGATTCTCATTCACACGTAATTTTATGATTTCTTATTGATAAGTTTCGTAAACTTTTTATTTTCTTCTATTCTAAGAAGATAAACAATTTTTTTAAAATATATTTTCCTTAACTCTTCTCTTTATTTCCTTCCCATCTTAAAAACTGTTTGGTAGGTACCCATGAGTTATGATAATGATTAAGATACTTAGTCCTAGAATACATTAACAAGAATATTACTTTTGACATATGTGATACTCAATCCGGCGTTAATTGATTTAGATAATAAATGAATATTTTTTTTACTAATCAAACACTGTTCATTGTGGTCACTGGATTAACTTCAATATTCAATATGCTAATTTCAACACGCGATTAAAAAAAAAAAAGGTTAAAAACGAAAAACATGGGATGAACAAGATGAAAATCAGGCACCACACATCATAATATCATTTTCATAAAACAAACATTTAGCAATACTTTAGGATCTCCGTTTAAAAAATTAAAAAAAGAAAAGGAAAAAAAAACAGGCACACATCTCTTCCCTTCCAACTACCTTATTCCTGTCAACTCGACCATGCATATGGAGTTTTGTTAATGTGTGGAAATACATTGGTCTATGCGAAACCTAACGAGGAAAGCAACGTTTATAAAGCGTGATCGATGTGGGACTGAGTTTATGTGGTAAGAAGAAGAATATAGAGCAATGGCAGGGAACAGCAAGAGTAAGATTCTATTCATCGGAGGCACTGGTTACATCGGAAAGTTCATCGTGGAAGCCAGTGCCAAAGCTGGCCACCCAACCTTCCTTTTGGTGAGGGAGTCCACACTTTCAAACCCCGCAAAATCATCTCTCATCGACAAATTCAAAAGCCTCGGTGTCAATCTTGTTAACGTAAGTTAATTAACTGCATAAATCCTTAATCGTTTTTCCATGGTTGTGTTTTCCTCCGACACAAGATCTTATGGTTATTATGTTCAGGGAGATCTCTACGATCACCAAGGTTTGGTGAATGCCATAAAGCAAGTGGATGTGGTGATCTCTACCGTTGGCCAATACCAGCTAGCGGATCAAGAAAAGATCATTTCTGCCATAAAAGAAGCAGGAAATGTTAAGGTGTAGTTCTTTCTTCTTCTTTTTTTCCCCTTTTTGTATGTAGTTTTAAATTTTGAAATGAAGCAAGCACAAGTAGTGATAATCTGTTGCTCCCAAATATATTTTAGTTACGATTACACGATCACTTTATTTTTTATTTTTTTTAAAGTGAAAATGGACAATCATATACATTTTAGAAAATGATTATTTATGTTGAAATCTAAAATATTAAAGAGAAATATTCTGTAATTTAAAAAAAATATTTGTGATAATATTAGAAAAATAAGACTATAATTATTCTTTGAAAAAGTTAAAGAAGAAATATATACAATTCTTTAATAAAATTATGATTTACAATTTTCCTCCAATAATTTTTAAGAAAAGTGATAAACAAATCATTATGAATTAATAAAACAGTGACATACAATAAATTAAAATTGAATTAATGTAGAAAAATGTCTAATAATATCTATGACTACTACAAAAATACCAAATTGATCAAGTAACATAAGAGGTGTATTAGTAAAACATATTGATATCTAAATCAATCCTTCATTTACCTTAAAACAAAACATTTATTGAAATGATATGAAAACTAAACTATTGAAAAAAGAATTAACATGTATACATATTATAATATATTAACAAATTGAAAAATATCTTTTAAGATTATCTTTTATGTTATAATTTGATTATTCATAATGTTTTCGTTGTACAATAATGAATTTATAATAAATTTTAACATTATGTTTCACAGAAATTCTATCCATCTGAGTTTGGAATGGATGTAGATCGAATAGATTTATTTGAGCCACTTAAATCTAAATTTACACCGAAGATAAAAGTTCGTCGAACCATTGAGACAGAAGGAATTCCTTACACTTATGTCTCGAACAACTTTTTTGCTGGTATCTTCCTACCTAATTTATCACAACTTGGAGCAACAAATCCTCCAAGAGACAAAGTTAGTATCTTAGGAGATGGAAATCCCAAAGGTAAAAATTGATTATATAATCTATTGATATTAGAACTTAGAAATTTATTTTATCACCTTATCTTATTAACTTTTGTTGCATTAACAGTTGTTTTTAACAAAGAAGAAGATATTGCTACTTATACAATCAATTCAGTGGATGATCCAAGAACATTGAACAAAATTCTCTACATTAGACCTTCAAATAATACCTTATCATTTAATGAGCTTATTACTCTTTGGGAAAGAAAGATCGGTAAAACTCTTGAAAGAAACTATGTCCCAGAGGAACAAATACTAAAGCAAATTCAAGGTTAGCAAGTGATGATTATTCAAGTTACATTTTGAATTTTATAGTGATAACTTATGTTCTCTTTTTCATTATTTTGTAGAGTCCTCACCGCCCATAAATGTGATCCTATCGATTGACTATGTCTCTTATGTAAAGGGAGTTCATACTAACTTTGAAATTGAGTCTTCTTTTGGAGTGGAAGCTTCGACTTTATATCCTGACGTGAAAAACACTACTGTGGATGAGATGCTTAATCAGTTTACCTAATATGCAAGTTTAATTCATATGTTTCTTTTCTTGATAAAAGGTAGTTATCTAAATAAATTCACTTCTAAGTACTTCCTAAAATAGAAGAAACTGATGTTAAATTAATTTTATTACGTCGGTATTTATGTCTATCAGTTTCTTTATTTTTATTTTATCTTTTACCTGAAAATTTAGTCAAAATAATAATCATAATTAAGTGGTGGAATAATAGTTAGTTAAAAGATAGTATAACTTATGTTGGATATCCAAGGGAAATGAATTAAGTTTAAATTTTTACACCTTTGTCCATTACATAGAGAATATAATTTATTGAATCAAATTTATTAAGTCAGTTTTCTTAAGCAAAGAGAATTGATTTATAAGTATAAACAATACTCATGTGTAAACTAAAAAATAGTATAAATTAAAGAAAACAGTTGGAGAAGAGTGAAAGACTAGAAAAGTAAAGTGTTTATATGCATTTCTTTTAAATACTCATTTCTATCTACTTAAATAATTAATTTTGTACCTTAATAAAATTTTAATCTCTTAAATATGTTTTTTTTTTAAATTTTGGTGTCTATTAGAAAAATAGTATGTTTACTTCTTAAAATTATAAACATAATATGTATATATATATAAAGTGTTTAATTTTAGGGATTAAAATAGCATTATTTTTGTAAGATATAATGACTACAAATATAAAACATATTTATACACACAAAATAGTCTATCGGGAATAATATATATATATATATATATATATATATATATATATATATATATATATATATATATTTTTTTTTTTATTTTT
>Ga0099824_1005945_pt1 | contig 16968 bp, 6 predicted proteins | sample SiratrowhiteBW_FD_76837 | JGI IMG/M metagenome (GOLD analysis project Ga0099824, IMG submission 76837) | Root nodule microbial communities of legume samples collected from California, USA - Siratro white BW | ecosystem: Host-associated > Plants > Roots > Nodule | place: USA: California... | reverse complement strand
TCTATACATGAAGAGGTATGTTGGAGATCCACATTGAATAGAGATTAGGCCAAGTGAAGGCAATCCTCACTTTACAAGTCAATTTTGTGAAGATGAGTTAAGTCTAAGCTCACTTCTTAATGTGATACGAGAGTCATCAAGAGTTTATTCTGGTCGAGATTTAGACCTATCGTGTCACCTGCTGTTAGGACTCTCTGAATTTCCACCGCGAGGAGTGTATTGGAGATCCTACATTGATTAGAAATAAGATTAAATTATAATATATAAGTAGTCGTAAACTTAAGCCGAGTTTTGGAGGACGAGTTACGCTTTTCCTAATACGCATATGTTTTTGTCCGAGAGATGGTCGAATGCAATTGATTTCTGATGCGTCTTAGACCAAAAACTTGGGTTGTATTTTATTATAAGTGTTAACCATGGAAAGTTAAGGGATAGTACAATCTCATTTGAGTAATGCAGTAAGAAATAAGAGAACTTTCTCCAAGTAACCACAAGGCTACATAAACCAACTACTGGATGAATTTAACAGAGGAAAATATCCATCCCAAATTATCAAAAGCCAAAAGGAACAGATCAATTTCAAAGCATTGTTTACCACCATGCTTCAGGATCTAACGTATTATTTAAAGGATTATTATTGAAGTTCCTAAATCACAATAATCCAAAATTTTTATTAGACAGATTGATGACCTACTATTTGACACACTTAGTATCATAAAAATGTAGAGCGAAATTTGAGAGTGCCATATGAAAAAGCATTCAAACTTTATACAGATATGGTAATTTTAGTGAAGTTACCAGGTGCCACCCAAGATTCGTCAGAATCACCAGGAAATGGAGCCAACCAGAGAATATTTCTCAGATTCATTGAATCATCATATGGCACATTGGACCCTGAAAGAAGAACAAAGGATTGAAAAAATGAAATAAACATTTTTCTAAAAGTCAGAGCATCAAAATAAAAGACAACCAAATATATATACACACAAGCCATTTATTAAAAACAGATAAAAGAAGACAATGAAAGCTTTGTGAAAGATAATACTTCATTAATTACTGTCAAGTACATTGATGATTTATACAGCTACATCCTAAACATTAATCAGAATCTAGAACATTCTATTGTTCTGTAAAACCCAAATTTTGTTGGACTTGGACCTCTTGGGCTTCTTCTGTCTTTGTTACCATTCACTAGGAGGTCTTAAAATTAGGAACATCAAGTCATCAAGGTTTCCCTTTCTCTTCATCTCATATATTCGCCCTCACCTCACACACAATAAAAAAGTGAGAACTCTCACAACATTCAGACAATACAATAGTACAGTATTTCCAAACACAACCTATAACAAACTGGAAGATTAACAGAGAAGAAACCCAGTTGAACCATACATAACATCCACGGATGAATGATAGAATGTACCTCTCTGACAAAAACCCATGTTGTACGGGAACACTTTTTTATCATATGAAGGGTATTCCTTTGCATGGAATCTGCCAAACGTAAAATTGTAGCATTGTTAACTGTAACAAACTTAAAAATTCTTAAAATGTGAATTTACTGTAATCCACATAATACATATAACAGTGGAAGCAAATCCCCCTTCGGAACAAGAAACAAACAAGGCAAAAGTAGCCATACACAGAAAAAAGCATCAGAATCACTACTATTAACAATTGAACATACAAGATACCAAGTCTTCCAGAGTCTTCCGCAAGAAAAAGGTGACCGTGGAACAGATCAAATCGGTTCAAGGCAACATCCAACCCAACAGAAGAACCTCGTTCAACAATGAGTTCAAACAAAAACTGCAGATACAGGTTCAGTTCCTGCAATATTTGAGAGAGAAATGCACCTTAAGTACTCCATCTATCAATTTGAGCAATTTCTATCTATTATTGAACGAACCTCACAAATGAAGCGTCGGCCATAGGGAGTTCTAGTGAGCTCGCACCGTTCTTCCTTTGATCCTTCACAATCAGGTACCTACGATATCACAATTAACAACACCACGCGTTTAGTGAAGGCATTGATATCAGAAGAGAAAAGCCAAAGAAACTGACCGGGATAATGGTTGGGTCGAGAAGGCGATGAATAGCGTCGGGGTCGCCGCCAGAATCGACGGCTATACGCGCCAGCTCCAAAACGGCCTCCGGCGGCCACCAAATAAGCTCGTTCTGGTTTCTCCAAGTTAGGCCGGCGTGTTTGGGCCGGGCGAAGCCCAACTTCCGGTGAGGAGGGTCTACTGGAGAGAAAGGAACGAGAAATTTGAAGCATGATTTGAGCTCACACGCCACCACGGGATTGACACTTGAGGACTGATTTTTGGAACCCAATAGAGATAACAAGTCAGAGGGAGTTGCTTTGGAAGTGAAAGAAGACGAGGGAGCGTAACGCTTCGAAAAAACCGGTAATGGTGGGAAGGACGTTGACGACGTGAGAGAAAATGAAAGGAATAATGCGAATCGGAATGTTATTGAAGGATAACTCATTGTAATTGTAGCTTGCAAATTATAGAATTTTGGAGTTAAATTTAACGTCGAGAAGGAGCTATTGTTTGTTGCATCATTGCATATGTATTGGGAATTTTAATAAAAATGGTGAAATTTTGAGTGTATGATCCTAATGGACAAATTTTTTAAAAATTATATATATGTGTAAATTTTACTTGCATGACCCAATCTATTTTAAAAAGTCGTGTTTTCAAAATATAATTTTGTTTGTTTATAAACTAGTCGTGTTGAAATAAAAAAAAAAAAAAGATAACTCCTCTATTTTTAAGAAATTAAAATAACTTTATCTGATGTGATCAGGATAATTTTCTTTTTAGTTATAAGTGAAATCAGGTTACAATGTAATTAAAACTGAAATGACCTTAACACGATTTTAAGATATTTATTAATTTTGTTTTGAGATTGTTAGATGTATACGGTTTCATTTAAAAGGTGTTATCGATATTTTTTTATTAATTGTTTATATCAAAAGCTTATTTATGAAAAGTAATTTCATTTGTTAAAAGATAATTAAAATAGTATATATTAAAAACTTGGAAACTAATAAAATATTATATTATTTTGTTTGGAGAATTAGTTTGGAATTATTCATTATTTTTTTTTATTGAAATCTTAGGAAAATGTTGAATGAAGGATCAAGACTAAATATATGTTACGAACATGTTATCATTATCTTGAAAATATTATCATCTTATTAAGGAAAAACTAGTAATAATTTGTTATGTCTTAAATATAAAAATATAATAGATAAAATTTAGAGTTTGATGTTTAAAAAATAGTCACTTTCCAATTTTTATGTTTCAAATATCTAACTACTTTATTCTCGTGTCATTTTATTTGTCTTATTGTCATTTATAGTTAACTACATTATCTTAATTTAAAATCTCCACAATATTTATAAAGTTTATGAAGCCTAATCTCATCTAATTCAAAATAAGAATGAGACCAAATTTCGTATTTACCTCATATGCAACTTAAGAAAATCGAAATGGTCATAACAGGAAGAATAGTCCATATAAATAATAAAATGTAGTCAATTATAACATTTTTTTTCCTTACTAAATCTGTCACTATATAAATTCAATTGTTATTACATAATTTAACATGTTTAATTCTTTTATTTACTTATTTTTTTCACATGATATATCATATATGCAATTTTTTCTATTCATTTAATTTACTACATGATATATCATACTTTTTAAAACTAAAATTTTAATATAAACAATTAACAAAATAATATCACTCACATTCTTTTAAAAAATATGCATATAATAGATAAAAAAAATTTAAAAAAAAGTCATGTAAAAGTTGTTTTAAGATAAAAATAAAGCCATATCATCCTCGCACAATAAACCACACCAACTTTCCTAAAAACACAAATAGTCTTTTCCAAACATGTCACTACAATTTTAAATTAACTCGTGATTTAATAATATAACTTTAATATAAAGTCGTATCATGTAAAAATACTTACCTATGTAGGTAATTTGAAAAAAAAAATTACCCATTTAAGTAATATATACTCAAAATTGCACCATTTCTCTAAAAAAAACCTATATAACTATATCAATACGTACCTCTTACGATCTAAGGCAAAATCAATAACACCGGAGCAAGGATGATAGCACATGGCAATAGTCATATATTGGTTAAAAAAATTGTACAGATTTCGACACATGATGCCAGCTTCTTCAATCTAGAGCTTTATTTCGAGATAATAAGCTGCTTGTTAATAATTTTGGTAAAGATCATAGCAGGTTGAGAACACTAACCCAAAAACGTTTTGAAGGCTCCAACTTCAAAACAAAGCAAATGTATTTGGTGTGCATTAATTACGATATAAATAATGAAATGTCAGCACAACTGTTTGTAGGATGAATGAACTACAAGTAAATATAATTTTTAAAATTATATCATTTTAAAAAAGCTTTTAACTTGTAAAAGTCATAATTTTTTTAATCAGTTTAATGATTTTAAACACAGTAAAGAAATGTTACACAACGAACTGAATAACAGAATGGGGTGGTACGTAATTTGTAAAGATTCATCTGGCTAGAATGATATAGAAACAAAAATATTACAAATTTGGATGTACTCTATTTGATTGTGTTATGATAAACGTCAATCACAGTCCCTATGTAAAAATCGGGTGACAACCAATGACTAACCAATGATCAGAACCAAACATTGTATATCACCACATGGATGAACATCGCTATTTCTTTTTCTATTTTTTCCCTGACATTCTTAGTAAAATGTCCATCAACTTTCTTCCTTCTAGGCACTTCGGCTCATAATACCTTCAGGTCAGATTTCTGTCAATAGCTGTGGAACATTTTTGGACCCGTAGACAGTGAAACAAATCCTACTGAAACTTGTGACCTGAAAAAGGAAACATCGTCATAAAACGTCAGATCACACCCCACATAACAAAAAATAAGTGAAACTTTGCTCTTGGTATTTTTAAAAAACTAACAAGCCACAGCAAAGTAAATCAGAGAGACATTTATCATGCAGACAAGAATACCAAGTTGTCGCTTTGATGTTCAAGGAAAAAACTTTATATAGTTGATACACATGACATCATGGGAGCATTGTACACTAGTGTCAACATAAACTTGTCAGGCCATTTATAGCAGAAGGATTTCATAGAAATTCAACAGAGTACGCTATGAAGTAACTAGTTCCCATTTAAATCAAAGGAAACTTATTTTTTTCTCCCATCCCTCGTTTGAACTTCATGAGCACAATTTAAACAAAGATAACAAAACATTATTTATTAAACTGCTTCAAAAACAAACTTCAGGCAAAATCAATATGTTTTGAACTAGTTCAAATTAATATGGATTTACATCTTTGTTCAAACAATTCAGAGCTCGTTTTCTACTTTTCCTAACACCACCATATGTGCTGCATTCTCACAGAGCAGTTTAGGAGTTTCACTTGGTTCTCGCTGCCAAAACTGAAGCAGCAAAACCCCTTTGTATCCCCCACGGCTACCCCAAAAAAGAGGAAGCGTTGTTACAAAAAAACCAAATAGAGATTCCACATTTTACGGTGACCAAATGAGTGAGGAAGATATGATTCACTTACATTGACAAGTACGTATCCACAACAGAGGAACTAGAATTCATCTACAACTTTAATACCAGCACCCTTGTCCCACTCCTCTGGAGGAGCAACATCTGCCATAATCTTTTCCTGGCCACGCCAAAGAACCTGGGAACAGTGTTCCAGCATTGGCTTGGTCAGCAATGCATGTTCAAGAAAATATACTAGACAACCCATTCACACTACATAAATAAGCACTTACTCTGTCAATGACCCCAAATTCCTTAGCCTTTGTTGCATCCATATAATATGGCCTCCTCATCACCTGAGCAACTGTTTCCTCTGACTGGTAATTTAGAAAAGACGAAAATAACAGAAATATAAGATTTGACCTCATCTTTCCTGAATAAGTATGACATCCAGTACCTGTTCATGATACTCACATTTCCTGTGTGTTTGGCCAGTAGTTTAACCAGATTGTCTCTGTTAATTATCACCTGCAAAATAATATGATTGTAAATAAACAGATTCTAAAGCTAAAATTAGACACTGTTTAGGGTTAAAATAAGAAAAAAATAAATGAGAAAGAAAGGAAGGGAAAATAAGATGTTCTGATTCACAGTTGCATAGAATGAAGAATTGCTCCCAAATATGGCCGAATATGTGACTGGGAATTCCATCAATATATTACATTTACAATTAGAGTGAAGGTAAAGTATTAAATCGTAAACTAGAAAGGCACTCTAAAACTCAGAAACTAGGTTTAGAAAGAAAGAAAATTAGCCAATTTTTTTAGGGCAAATCTGCAACCATGGAATTTCATCAAGAGGTTGTATTTAAAATATGAAAGTTAAAAGGTTATGAGTCTCTCAAGTTCTAATTGGATGTACTATAAAAGCTTCAGCACGAATAAAGTGTTCTATTGAAACTCAGTTAAGCAGTATTACAAGCTGGTTGTCAAACAACCATAACCATTTTGAGGAACAAAGATTTTTGTCATTCCTAATGATAAAAACTCCAATATAGAAAAAGCAACATAGGCTAACCTCCTTTGCACGAATAAGAACATCACTTGCAGGCATCAACCCAGAGGATGGGATACGAGGCTGCTGAATCATAGCTGAAACAGATATCAATAGAAAACTATTACATCTATAAGGAATTAAAAGGAACAAAGCTACAAAGTTAAATCCCAACTTTACCTTTAGCATGTGGCATCATAAAGCGTTTACCCGGTGTCCCTGCTGAAAGTAGCAAACAGGCTTGACCTATAGCAGCTCCAACAGCCACTGTGTGTATCTGCTCGGGATGCCAAAGCCAAATACATGACAAAAGATATATTCAAAATCTTAGTGGAAAGAAAAGAAAAACACATCTCAGCAAGGTAGAATAATACTGCATAATGCTTAGAAGCAAGGCAATTACCCTGCTGTCCATCATAATTGTTTAAAAATAAGTTACTCTGATTAAGTCATAAACATTAATGCCAGGTCATATGCCAATAAAACCTAAACTGGGGTAGAGAAATTGCCACCATGCTACCAGTGCCTAAAAGTATCCATAAAACACCCCAAAAGTTCATGCCATGATTTCCCAATCACCACAATGACGTCATTATTCAAGTTTTCCAGAAACCCAAGGCACCCACAATCTTGTCACGCCATTACTACCAAGTACCATCACTAATAGAACTCAACAAGGCATACCAGTAGACCATCAATAAAAGCAAACAAACCTCATTCTTTAACTGCATCATTGCATCATAAATCGCAAAACCTTCTGTCTCCATGCCTACCTGAACGCAAGAACTCCAAATGTATGAGGATAAAAAAGGAGAAGGGGAGACAGTCAGCTTTACAGGATTATCTTAAACCAAGGATAACAAAAGCACACGAAGAAAGAGTCCATGGTACATCAAACATTTCATATAAACAGCAAGGCAGAAGCCAATTACCGTTTCACCATCATCTCGAGTAGTCCCAGTGGAATTTATGTAAATATAGATTGGCTCTTTAGGATCCATGTACTGCAAGTACATCAATTCCGCAATAACAAGTTCTGTGACAGCCGGAACCAACTGAAAAGCAGAAAGAGTCATAGCAGGTTGTGCAAATTACAGCAGTAAAGTACCAAATGCAAGAGCACATAAACCAATGCACCACTGAACACTTACAGGCATCCCAATGTAAATGATTCTACCATTGAGAAGCAGCGAAGGCAGGTCCGGCGGCGGCCTTGTGGGCCGATGTTCATTGTATGAAACAGACCTTTCAACCTAATTCAAACCACACAGTTGTTCGAGTTACACCAACAGATAAGCAAACAGTACCATCCCATGCAAAAACCAATTGCAAAGAGTACTTCTAGAAATTCTCACATATTAGCTTCAGTAGGAGATGATTTTTAACTAGTGCACAAGTCCAAATTTATTTCATTTTTCCTTCTCGTATTATACCTATTTATCTAAAAGTTTATCCAAACAGAACTTCTCCGGCACTTAAAAGAAAAATAAATTAGAGCATCCAATCTCTTAACTAATTCTAATCAATGAAGCTGGGACACAAATTCTAATTTCAATTGTTTCACAAAGTAGCACGTTGTGTAAAAAGAAACCCTAACTAAACCCAGTATTGACACAACAGTGAAAGAAAGTGAGAATGAATATATAATTACTTGAGCGGGAGTGGCCATGAGTTTGGGGGAATCGAAGATGTCGAGAAAAGGAGGGGTGTCGGAGTTAGAGGGAGGGTTGAGGAGAGTTTCGGGGGAAGAGGCGGCGACGGAGGCGAGCTTGGAGAGAAATGGGTCTTTAGGGTTGAGAGGAGGCATTGGAATTTTGGCTCTGTTAGTGGCAGCGTTAACGGAGCAACGGGTTCTGTGATTCCTGCATCTCCTTGTGGTAGCTGTGGAAGATTGTGAGAAGGGGAGCATGGGAACACGCAAATACGCGGCCATCATGGTTCCACCTATCATCCTGTGCAACACTTCAACTGGCTTCTACAAGAAATGGATTAGCACAAATGGAGTGAACCGTCACTGTGGCGTGTGTGATGTAATATACAAATCTGTTTTTTCTTTTACGGAAAATATATGAATATGTTTATCTGTTTTATTTTATTGGTTTAAAAATTTTATTTTTGTATTTTAATATCTATTTTGTTTTGTAGTGTTGGTTTGGATCAAGGAATTAATTTAAGTGGATTTGAAATGGAATAGTTGGTTTGAATTAATGAATGAATTTGAGATGAAAATGTGTAAAAAATTTGATTTTTTAATTAAGAAAATATTGTGATTTGAATAAAAAATTATAAACTATGTGATATGTGTAAATGATATTTTTATTATTTTTAATTAATTAAATTGTAAAATTACAAATTTACTTTTGGGTAAAAATAATTGAAAATAAAATATAATTAATTCAATTTAGATGATTAATGAATTTTTTTTATTTCAAAAATTTATGAAAAAAATGTAAAATTATATAATTGTCTTGGAGTTAAATTTAAATAACAAGAGATGGTCAGTTTATCTGGTCAATACATGACTAAGTCACCTAGTTAATAGGTGATAGGTGACATGTTAACCTAGTTACCTGGTCAATAGGTGACCAATTAATAGGTGACATGTAATTTGACGACTTAGTGATTTAGTGACCTAGTTAATAAGTGAAAGGTGACGTGTTGACCTGGACAATAGGTGACTTGGTGACCTGATTAACAGGTGACCTACTCAACAGGTACAGATAACATGGTGACTTGTTCAACAGGTGACTGGTAACATGTTGAATTGGTTAATAGGTGACCTAACGACCTGGTCAACAGGTCAACAAGTGACTAGGTGACCTGTTCAATAAGTGCATGTGACCTGGTAAACAGGTGCATGTGACCTGGTAAACAGGTAACCTGGTCAATAACTAAGAAGTGACTTGGTGACCTTTTCAATAGGTGAACGTTGAACGGGTCAACATGTGATAGGTGATCTCGTAACCTAATGACCAGGTGACCTAGTGACTTTATGACCTAGTAACCTAGTATACAAGTGACATATGACCTAGTAACTTGGTCAACATATGTATGATGACCTAGTTAATAAGTGACAGGTGATATTGTGATTAGGTGACCCGGTCAAGAGGTGACCAAGTGACTTACTGATTTGGTCAAAAGTTTACATGGAAACCTGGTTACTAGGTAACCGGGTGACTTAGTCAATATGTGACAAGTGACCTAGTGACCTAATGACCTAGTTAAGAGGTGACAGGTGACCTAGTCAACCGGTGAGTTGGTGACTTGTTCAAAATGTGACTAGTGACTTGGTCAACAAATGATAGGTAATTTAGTAAGATAGTAATCTGCTCAACAGGTGACGAGGTGACCTGATCAACAAGTGAGTGGTCACCTGGTAACCTGGTCAACAAGTGAGTGGTCACGTGGTGATCTGTTCAACAAGTTCCTGGTGTCTTGGTGACCTTTTCAACAAGTGTTTGGTGATCTAGTGACTTATTTAACATGTGTATGGTGACCTAGAGACTTGTTGAATAGCTGACCTAGTAACCTGGTCAACAGGTGGTGACTTGATCACCTGGTCAACAAGTGACTTGGTTAACAGGTGACAAGTGACCTGATGACTTGTTCAACATGTGACTTGGTGACCTATTCAACAGGTGATTTGGTGGCCTGGTCAACACTCGGCTGGTGACCTGGTCAACATGTGACATGTGACTAATGACCTGCTCAACAGGTGACCAGGTCGATAAGTGACAGGTGACCTGGTCCACAAGTGTTCTGGTGTTACAATTAACACTCATGTGCAAGTATACAAAATTTACTGGTAAAACAATTTTCTTATAGTCTCTAATTTGGTAATAGACTAGTTATATATATCCCTTAACAACCAACAATCATTTTCAACGGGTAGACTGAAACTTTAACTTTATTATAAAGTTATTATAGATGATTAATAATGTTCATCATCTTTTTCCTTTGTTTTTCCTCCTTTTTCCTATAAGAACATACTCTAAATCATCAAACGTGTAGTTTACAAAATAATAATAATAATAACATGAACATGTGACAGAGGGAATAAACAAAGGGACAAGATGAATGCATACAATATCAAAATGTATGGAGGCATCATTTAAGGACCCATACAGGCATTGAAAGAGATGTTTCCTCATGAGTTTTAGGGAACAAAAGAAATTGGGAGTAAGTGGCCAGCACCGATGAGAAGAAAATTGATGGAACATAAAAGCTAAGAACTCACTTTATGTGTGTTTAGGAGTTTATGGAACCTGGTGACCTGATGATCTGATCAACAACTACATGTGACCTGGTTACCAGGTCAACAGGTGAGCATGTCAATAGGTGACCTTGTCAACAAGTGATCAGGTGACCTGATCAATAGGTGACACGGTGACCAGGTGACTTAGTGACCTGATCAACAAGTGATAGGTAACCTGATAACTTAGTGACTTGGCCAACTTGTGACAGGTAACTTGTTCAACAAGTGACCTGGTCTGCTGAACTTGTGACTTGTTCAACAAGTGACTTGATGACTTGGTCATCTGGTAAACTAGTGACCTGTTCAACAAGTGACCTGTTGACTAGGTGAGCTGGTTTGGTCACCGAGTCACCAGGTTACATGGTTACAAGATGCCTTGGTGACTAAATGACTAGATGATTTAGTCTTGGAAATGAGAGGAAAGGAGTAGACAACGCTATTTGTTATGTAAAACTATTAAAAAACCAAAGTTAAGAAAGTGGTATACGAAACCAATTTTAGGGTTTAGGGTTAGTTACATATAGAGAGGTCTTAGCACCTTACATTGTTAGTCCTAAGACGGTACCTTTGATTAAATTGCAAAATAAATGTGGTTTATAGAATGTTTATCCTTTTTTTTAAAGATACAAAAATTCAAATAAAAAAGACACAAAAAGTATTTTTAAATTTTTATTTTGGACTAGACAATAATAAACCATTCTCCTACTTATTTTCATTTATAATGAAATATTAGATATCACGTAGTTTTATATGATTAAAATTTGTTTGGTTACAGGTTAATATTTTTAATTTTATAAATTTTAGTATTTTAAATATTTTATGTCTTTTATAGTTGACTTCGTTTAGAGTGTTATATAATACAAGTGACTATTTATAACACCATTGACGAGTCACATAGGTAGCTAAGATAATGTGAAACATACACCAATTTTTCAACTATTCCTGTGAATTTTATTTTGGAGAAAATATATATTTTTATTTTTTCAGATAAAAAAGTATTGAGTAGAAAATGATGCATCCAAATATTCAAGTGATTATCTTTTAAAAATTTAAGTTTTTTAAAATACTTATTTTATTAAAAGAAAATAAAATCGATAAGTGTATAAATAAAAAAGAAGGGTAAATAGTGAAAATTGCTAAGCCAGTAGAATTAGCCAAAGTTTTTTAAAGAACGAAGTGTATTTGTGAAAAAGGTATGCTAAAAATGAAAGTGTTGGATCAACCAAATGAGTAACAAAAAAGTACACTAGTGCCTATAAGGCAACAGGACACATGCATCCACCAACCAAAACTAAAACAGAACAAATATATATATATATATATATATATATATAAATGAAAAACTCGCCTTAAATGTATCCAATAAGAATATGTGTCATTAGTCCCTCTCACTCGCACTTTATTCTACTTATGAACTCAATAATCTTCGTTTTTTCTTATAAGTCTTCCAACTTCTAAACATAGAATCCGTCACCACACACGACAACCACCACACTACGACGACCGTCGTTCACTTTGACACTCATGTGCGTTCACTTTGACACTCATGTGCAAGTACATAAATTATTGGTAAAACAATTTTCTTATTAATTTCTAATTTGATAATAGACCAATTATATATAACCCTCAAGAACCAAAAGTTTTATTCAACAAATAGACTGAAATTTGACTTTAGTATAGAATTATTATAGTCGATTAATAATATTCATCATCTTTTTCCGTTGCTTCTCCTCCTTTTTCTTATAAGAACACATTCTAAATTGTAGAACGTGTCGTTAAAAATAAAGAATAATTTAAAAATGTGATAGAGAGAATAAACATAAAGACGAATGCATACAATATCAAAATGTATGGCGACATCATTTGAAAACATTATTTGAAAACACCTACATGTGTTAAAAGAGATGTTCCATCTCTTCTTCCTAATGAGTTTAAGGAAACAAAAGAAACTAATAACAAATGACCAACACCCATAAAATAAAAATGGATGAAATAGAAAAACTAAGAATTCATTCTTTGTGTTTGGGAGTCTATGAGACCCAAATCCTACAATTGTTATCACACTCAACTTAGTCTCATATCTAAGCAATACTTCAAGAACATTATTCCCACTTTGTACTAATTATATAATAATTGACTTAAAGTTTTTTTTTTCTAATCCATTTGCAATAAATATAAAAAAAAGTTTAAGTAACCTTTGATTTTAATTTTTGTAAAAAAATATCTAAAACTAAAAATCAATTCTTTTGATCTAATATATTTTATTAATTTTTTTAGTTAAAAAATATTATTTATTTATCTTAAAATAAATATTAAATACTAAAAAATTAACTTAAAAGGTTTTTGTTGAGATGAAAATAAAAAATACTTTATCATAATTCATTAATTTTATAAATATTAAAAATAACTATTATTGATATTGAAAAGAAAGAAAAAAGTATGTAACGAGTAATATTCAAATTCATTATTTTTTAAAATTATTTAATCGAAAAGACCCCCCACCACGAAGAACTCACCCACCTCGCGACTCGTCTTCATTTGTCATGTCGCTGGTTGTCTTTCAATCGTAACCTTTTGTTACTCTTGTCGCTAGTTACTCAACTCTGTTTATGAAAGTTTTGGTTTGTGTATAAGTTACTTTTGTCATTTACATTATTTTTACTGAATGCACCTATTTATAAATATAATTTATAAATATCACTCTAAGTTAAGATTTTTAATTTTTTTTATACCATTGGATAGGACTTTCGCACTATTTACTCAGAGTAGCAAATATGTTCGCATCTTAAATCATCATTCTGCTCTTTCTTCTGTGTTGTATAAGTAGTCTTATTGTCATTTGTACTAAAAATTAAGTTTATACATTATTGTCCGGTGTGAACTTTTTATAGTATTTGAGGGAATTTAATGGTTTAGGTGATTATGATGCTACATAGGGTTGTTCATAGCATATGACAAAATAATAAATGGTGATTGGGGTTAGGCTTCATTTGTACTCAAAATAACTAATGAAGAATGACAAACTAAAAAGAGATTGTTAGTGTTTGAATATAAGACTATTGTATCTAATAAAAGGCTTTATTCCTCACTTATATTGGTACTGCTAGTGATAGTATACATACAGCTTATGCTTTTGTCTTTTGTTTGTCATGTACATGTACATATTCATAAGGTATTTGCAAAGTTTGTTATTGGCAACTGTTTCTTATTGTTACAGGCAGTTAACTCAACTACCTATATATAATTTTAAACCCTTAATTAAAATAATTAAACTTAATTTTAAAATTATATGAAAAATTGCATTCCACAACTGAAGATGACACCAGAGTTGCAAAAAGAGGACAGAGAAATACTGCTAAATCGACGGCAAATATTAGTTTTGAAAATATCGTTTTGAAAGGACATAAGAAAACGAAAATGAATAGAAATGACAAGTGATTAAAATTATTATTTTTTATTGATTTGAATTATTTTTTTGAAACTCGAGCTGTTTAATTTGCAATTTAACACTTTGAAACTGATACAAATCGAACCGATTTAAAATTAATTACTTAAATATTATGATATTATTTTTTATTTTATTTATATGCGAGAGAGATAATTTGGGATTTAACACTTTGAAAGTGATACAAATTCGTTATTTTATTTATATGCGAGATAGATGTGTGTGAGGTATTCTAATGTGACCAAGTTGCATTTTTTTTCTAGAAGCTTAAAACTGTAACTTTATATTGTATTTTAGTTATTTATTATATAAAAAACAATAATATGTGTAAATAAATTATTTAATATTACATATAATGGAGAGAACACTCTTTAAATTGTTTTAAAATAAAAACTCTTTTCATTATGATATAACATTATAATGTCATATATTAATAAAAAACATAATAAAAAACATAATAAAATCATAAAATTAATCTAAACCATAAGTTAATTTGATTTATTTTTATTTTTTATGCTTAAATCCAACTACACATAAATTTTTGGTTTGATTCAAATATATTTAAAAAGTTATGAACCAAACAGTACCATAATTCTTATATGGAGCCAAAAAATAATAAACATAAATTACTACCGTAATCAATTATATTAAAATTGTAATATTTTCTTTGGAAATTCACTCTCGATACATTTTCAAAAGTAGAGAAAATTTGAAGTTAAAATTCCGTCTAATTTCTTCTATTTCACATTTTTCAATGCATTCAATTTTACATTTACTTTCCTCCTTTCAATCTATGTAAACATAATTTGAATGAATCCAAACACACTGATAAAAAAAGTAGAATGATGCAAATTTTCTAAACGTTCCTTGTAATAATAATACTGTTCATAAATAATAAAAAAATCATTATTTTATGTTTAAAATAGATAAATATATTTCCATTTAAAATTCATGTATTAAATAATGTGAAAACGGTCAACTTATTTGACAATATATTAAAAAAATTAGTGAGGCATAGTTGACATATTCAATATCTAATTCTAACAACTTGAATGATGATGATTCATAGAATAATGACCTTTAAACCGCTATAATCAAAGGCTCCTGATTATGACAAATTGTTTCTGAAGTTAAACTGGGGTAGGAGAAATGTTACCAAACAAATAACACATTTTTTCTACTATCAATTGAAAATAATTAAAAAATGCCATTGTTATTAGCTAGGTCAAGGGTCATATCACGTAGTATTCCTTAGAAGTTAGGTTTGTGAGAAGTGAAAAAATAATGAAGATCACTGCCAAAAAATTGACCTTCCACGTTAAACAGTGCCAGCACTTTATACTAATTACTGTGGTCCCCAAACCATGATGAATGGAATCTCTCCTTTTAATTATACACAAACAAAACCAATCAAAATCTTAGTAGTAATTATATTTTTTGAAATTATAAACATATGGTTTTGGTTTCCCAAAGCTAACATCCTTATACCTTCAATTTGAAGTGTTAGAACAAAAGAGTATGATGGGATGGAACCCATCTTCATCAACCCAACCATAAAAAATTATATAAAAGAAAACTTGTTTTTTTATATGTTATATATATACATTTTATAATACAAAAACTCCTCTGCCGGCAACTTGTTTTTTTGCCATTAATTGTATCTATTGTCTCCTTCTTAAGGAAGAAGGTCATAAACGATGAGTAATAATTCCATGAATATGACAAAATCAGGAATACATTTGGTTTCAGCTTAAGCTTGTTCTGAAAGTTAATCAAATTTGCCCAAACCAAAGCTTGTACTTTGATTTTGAAACAAAATTCCCAAGCCCAACGAAATCTCATAGTAAAACGTGTAAAATTGAATTAAAAATTTTCCACATCTATGTGTATAGGCATGCGTGAAGAGTAATTAAAGCACTAAGCTCAGGCAACCACCGAATAAACCATAAAATAAACTGTGTTAGCTTCATCAAAATTATGAACTGTGCAGAAAGTTGACCTAGTAATTTTGGCGAGTGAAAGTAAAAAATGAAAAAATAGAAAAACTAAAGGATACAATACAAGAAGTAAATAGTAGTTAATAGCAACAAAATGATGATGAATGAGTGACATTCATGGTAATTATTTATCGGCAATAGGACAATACATAATAATAAACAAACATTGAATATCATCACCATGTGTACAACGAAACGAGAATGCGAAATATTAAAAAAAAAGAAAAATAAGAGAATAATAATTTAGCTTCTGCACCTGGTGATGGCGCTGCAGCCACGGCTGTAGGGGTTGGCCTGAGCGCCAGGCTGGCAATTGTAGTAGGAGGCGCCGCGGCGAGAGCAGGGCACAGTGTTCCTCTGGAGCGCACCGTAGCTTATGTACTTCGTGGTGGCTAAGATGCGCCGGCTGATCTCGCTGTCCAGCTGGAACTCTTCTTCCATGGCGGGCATCCACGTCATTTCCATGCCCAGCGCTCCCGCCTCCGCTGTCGGCGACGAAGAGAGGACCAAAACGGTGGCGCAAATCGCGAGGAAGAGCCACGTATACGAGTTTGCCATTGACGTTTGTTTCTTCGTTTGTTGAGGTTGTTTGCTTTGTTTCTTGTTCTCTGTTTTTGTTGACGGAATGAATGAACCTTAGAGGAGCTCACGATAACAATGTTTTTTCTCTCTGTCTCTGTCTCT
>Ga0099824_1005942_pt1 | contig 16969 bp, 12 predicted proteins | sample SiratrowhiteBW_FD_76837 | JGI IMG/M metagenome (GOLD analysis project Ga0099824, IMG submission 76837) | Root nodule microbial communities of legume samples collected from California, USA - Siratro white BW | ecosystem: Host-associated > Plants > Roots > Nodule | place: USA: California... | reverse complement strand
GGTTCACCAAAATCACCAACAACATCATAATTATCATCAACAAAATCATTTGCAATATGATCCTGGACATCATTATCATGACAGTCAAAATTTGCTACATTAGGCGTATCGGTCTGAGGAACTGGATCAAATCAACCACATCGTCAGTGCTCAGAGACTCTAACTTTTCTATCTTCCCAATATCTTCAATGGTCTGATCCTCTACAAAAATAACATCACGACTTCTTACAAGCTTCTTTTCAACAAGATCATAAAATCTATAGCCAAACTCATCATGGTCATAACCAATGAGATGCACTCTCTTGTCTTAGCATCTAATTTGGACCTCTCATCTTTAGGCACAAGCACAAATGCCTGCCAAACACACGAAGGTGGTTATAGGAGACATCTTTCCCATACCACACTCTGTTAGGAACATCAGCCTGTAAAACAACAACAGGAGATAAATTTATAACATGTGCAACAATATATAAAGCCTTACCCCAAAAAGATCTAGGCAATTTTGCTTTAGAAAGCCAACATCTGACTCTCTCCATCAATGTTTTCCTCATCCTTTCTGCCAAACCATTGAGCTGAGGAGTCTTGGGAGGAGTTTTCTGATGTCGAATACCCTGTTGCCTACAGTATTCATCAGAAGGTCCACAAGATTCACCACCATTACAGTGCGAACACATTTCAACTTCTTTCCAGTTTCTCTTTCAACTGAAGCTTGAAATTGTTTAAATACACCAAGCACCTGGTCCTTTGTCTTCAAAACATAAACCCAAAGTTTTCTTGAATGATCATAAATGAAAGTGACAAAGTAAAATCCACCACCAAAAGTCTTGGTCTTCATCAGTCCACAAAGATCTGAATGCACCAACTCAAGTACCTCTGATTTTCTAGAAGAATGATGACTCTTGAAGGAGACTCTATGTTGTTTCCCAGCCAAACAATGAGCATAATTTTTTAATTTGGCTCTTTTCAAAACTAGGAGTAAATTCTTCTCAGCTAGACAATTCAACCCCTTCTCACTAATGTGGCTAAGCCTCTTATGCCATAAATCATATGAGTTATCACAATCAGCAACATTTACAACATTAAATAAAATATAAGATTTCAACCGATACAAACTAGAAAATTTCGTACCATGGGCCACAACCAAAGAACCCTTAGTGATCTTCCATTGTGCACCACCAAAGGTATTAAAATAACCATCATCATCTAGAACACTAGCAAAGATCAAATGCAAATGGTTGTCTGGTACGTGCCTGACATTTTTCAAAATAAGCTTTGTCCCGTTGCTAGTTTTCAAACAAACAGTACCAATGCCAATCACCTTTGATATATCATTATTACCCATCTTCAACACACCAAAATCACCTAGAGTATAAGATGAGAAAAAATCCTTCCTGGAAGTAACATGGAAACTGACACCACTATCAACAACCTAACTAGAATCATCACAAGCAACATTAATTAGATTTTCATCATAAACAATCACAAGATCATTTGCAGTAGTGGTAGCAACACATTTACCATTCTCATCATTATTCTTCTCTTGCTTGTCTTTGTTGTCATTTTTCAACTTATAACAATATTTCTGAAGATGACCTTTCTTGCCACAATAGTTGCACTCAAAGGTTTTCCACTTACACTTTGATTTGCTTTGGTGCTTGCTTTTACTTCTATGACCTCCATCTTGATTTCTGTCTCTACCTCTCCCCCTGTTTTCAGTAATCAAAACTTCTGCTTGTGAAGAGGAAGCTTGTTGAGTTTGACGTCTAACTTCTTCATTCAAAATAGCAATTTTTACAAAATCAATGGTCACAACACCACTAGGAGCAGAGTTAGTTAAAGTAACACGAAGATTCTCCCATGAATCAGAAAGAGCATTAAGCAATCAAAGTCCCAAAATTTCATCTTCAAATTTCACACCCATAGAAGATAATTGATCAAAACAACCTTGAAATTCACTTAAATGATCAGAAATAGACGTACCTTCTTTGTACCTCAAATTCATAGCCTGCTTCAATAAAAATAATTTGTTGTTCCCTGATTTTGAAGCATATAGAGTTTCAATCTTGTCCCACAATGTCTTCGCATGTGTGTCATTAGCAATATGGTTCAAGACATTATCATCTACCCATTGACGAATATAGCCACAAATCATCTCATGCTCAAAAGCCCAGTCTTCATCATACTTGTTCTCAGGTTTCTAAGTAGTAAACACAGGTAAATGTAATCTTTTAACCAATATAAAATCCTTCATTTTTCCTCTCCATTTATGGTAATTAGTTCCATTCAAACTAATCATTTTAGCGTAATTAGGCTCCATCATTCAGTCAAGTAAATTCTCCGAAAAATAAATAAATTAGCTCTGATGCCACTTGATGGAAAAGGCACAGTTACGCAGCTGAATAAATTACTCAAAATATGCGTGACAAAAAAAAAACCTTTCCCACTTGAAAGAACCAAGAGAAGCTTAATCAACGACAATCCAAAAAATTCAGAAGTCTAAAAATAAATAATATGCAAAAGAGAAGAGCACACCAAACTTTTAACATGGAAACCCCCAATGAGAAGGACAAAAACCACGGGACCTAGTCCAGAAAAAATCTCCACTATAAAAATTAAAGAGTATAGAGTACAAAGAAGCACTTCTGAAACTAATCTTAGTTCTACTCAGAAACAAACAGTGAAAACACTCAAGAGGTAAATAGAGTGTCTTCAAACAGTGAGAGAAATAAAATTCTAAAAATACCAGATTGATGCTGGTGGTGAGAGGAGCAATAGGATAGAATTTCACCAAAAACAGAGCACAAATGAGTACTCAAAACAGCTGCTCAAAGTAAACAGGAACTCTAGCCGGCAAAGACAGCACAATCTCTTTCTGCTCTCTTTTCCTGGTCTAAAAACCTTACAGAGTCACTTTAGATTTTTTTACTTAAAACCTATTGGGCTGTCTTAATATTTTATTTTAAAATAAAATGTTATTGGACTTAACTTGAGGAGGACCCACACAATAATCTTAGATTATTATTTATTTTCTAAAGATAATATCATAACATTGAAATTTATTTATTTATTTATTTATTTTAAGTAGCTGTTAAAGTTTATATTATTAATTCATTAATTTTAATAACTATATTGTACAAGTTATAAGATTATTTTAATTAAATTAAATATTTTTATCATTATTCATGTTTTGCCATTATAGTGTATCAATAATATTAAGTTTAATATGAAACTTTTAATTGACCAATGTGATAATTTTTAATTAAAAAATATTATTTTATACTGTTTTTTGAAAAAGATGTTATATAATATATCTATGCATTTTAAGTAAAAATATTATTTCATAATTTATACTAATTTTCCAAAAGGATGTTAAATAATATATCTATTTGCTTTTAAATAAAAATATTATTTCATAATTTATACTAAAGGTGTTACTATATTAATACATATTTTAAAAATTATAATTTCATAATTTATTTATTTATTTTATAAAAATAATTAATTAATAATAAATCCCTCCAATCACATAAATCATATGGTAGGTACCCAAATTTTATGTTTATAAGTTTAACCTTTAATCCACTGAAATTTTACACTAAGTCTCCTTTGTTTTTCATTTCTTCTGCAAATTATTGGTCTAATATTGTCTATATTAATTGTAATTTTAATTTCTTTAATAAGCAGCTGTTCTTTCTTATTTATTTTGAGATATAGAAAATTTTGTTCATTATAATCTTTAAAGTTTCTTTTCATTTGTTCTTAACAACTTCCTTGCGTATATACTTAACTACATCAACAAAAATTTCCCATATTTATCTTCTTGGATATAACATTGGATTTTGTACTGAATATAACATTGAATTTTGTAGATAGTATATAAAATTACTTATATTTATTGAGTGGTGGTAATCCTAGTTGAAGGGTACGCACAAATCTGAATTTTTCAATATTTTTAAAAATGGTTGAAGTATTATTTTTATACTTTTCATTTATATCATTTTTATAACTAATTAAAAAAAGTTTATTCATTTGATAAAAAATAAAATAACTAATTTATCTCATAAATTTATTATTTATAATATATTTTACAAGAGAATATGTTATTCTATATAAGAAAATTTATTGTGGTAGTTAAATCTTATTCATTAACTACTAATGATATTATCATCATATTATTCATTAAAATTACTTTTTAACATCAACTCTAGTACAAAATTTGAATTGTTTTATTTTATTATTAAAAAGTAATTTATAAATGAAAGTATTTTACTACTCCAACCCATTTATAACATACATGTGTTAGATGATTTGTGTGTGTGTTTTATTTTTATTGTATGTTTTGCTGTTCTTGCAACATGTCTCTCACATGCATGGGTGAGATTTAATAATTATTTTATTGTATTTAACAGTTTTCCTTTTATATTAATAATGTGATATAATGTGTTGTTACAAATATTAAGTTTTGTAATTATATGGATTTTTATATATATTGATTTCATTTCATTTCATTACTAGTTAAATACATGTATGATTTAATAATTAATAGAATATAAATTATGTAACTAGTAGTAGTACTTGTAGTATTGAAAATGCTATTGAGAAAGGATGAAATCTATTATAATTAATATAAAACTTAAAAGTTCATTCTTTTATAATGCATTTGTAAATTGTACTAGTTTCTGCAATACATAAAATCCTCTTATCCCTCCTTTCTTAGTCACTATGAATATGTTAAATTTATTTATTAAAAGTTTGTATAATTTATTTATTAAAAATAATTATCAATTTATCACATTATATATCATACTAAAATCATAAAAAGTCCATAATAATAAAATAAAAATAAAGTGACAAATAAGTATGGAGTAAATTAATGTAGAGAGCAAAGGTCTTTATCCTACAAATTTAAATAAATTTGTACATAAACAAATTATCTTCAATTTTATACATAAATCTTCAATTTTTACACAAACAAATTTAAAATAATTTGTTTCAGAATTCACATGAGGTGTCATGGAATTATTCAGTTTGAAGTAGTCAGTCATTTTAGTGACAAATATGATAACTCAATAGTTTTGAAGGATTATATATAGTTTAAGTTATATTTCATAATTAATGTAGAGAGCAAAGGGCTTTACCATACTAATTAATAAAAGACTATATTTATTGACGAGTTAATGTTATTAATAATTGTTAGTAAATTACATGATTGAATTTTGTTATGATCTAAGGATTTTTTTTATAGTTATGTGAAGATTGAAGATGACAATAATATTTGAGATCATAAAAATTATCTAGGAATATGACCAGACACCAAATAATATTAGTTTGGAGTACATTAAAAAAAATTAACAATTTTTCAAATATATAAAGTTTATGATTTTTGTGTATTTTTTATTAAATTTCTAGTGATTTTTTGTTTTATTTTAAGACAGATATACTTGTTTTATGTCGTATATTATTGATATTTCATTTTATATTTTCTTTTATTTTACTAAATTTATTGCTTGTTGTGAAACATTGAAATAAATAGTAAAAAAATATAATTTCACAATGATACTTTAAAATTATTTATATGGTTGAATAATATCGATTTATTATAAATTTAGACTTTTTTTTCACCATACTTATTTGTCCTTTTTTATTTATTTTATTATTACAATCCTTTGTTTTTTTATGATATCTAATATAATAAACTATTATTATTTTTAATAAATTATACAATTTTTAAGAAACAAAATTTCACTTATTCATAATAGCTAAGAAGGGTGGGATAAATTTGTGTATTTTAGAAATTACTTGGAGACTGCAATAATATACTATAAGGGTGGATATGCAAAACATAATAAATCATATTGATATTTTTTTTTTCTTTTCTCTTCCTTAACTTTAGTGAGATTTTAGATTTTATATTTCTGAGCAGTTTCTTTGCAACAATCTCTGCTCTCTCCCAATATTTACATCTTGTAACTTTTATGATACTCCAATCTTATTATAAAATTATTATTTTATTATTTTATTTTTAAAATTATACCTTCAGTGATACAAATTACTATAAAAAAATTTATATATTAATCTCGGACATGAAAATTTTTATATCCCATATGTCATCGAAAATTCTTCGGGATTTCTACATTCTTCTTTTGTGCTATGAGAAGTACTCACCAACAATCTAAATGCTTTTGCTAAACTATTGGCTTAATTCCAAGCTTAAAAAGATATAATTAATTAATAAATAAATAATTTATATTTTGAATTTTATATTATTTATTAGAATATATATATATATATATAAATGAGATATTTAGAATATTTTACCCACTTTATACTCAAACACAATTGTATAAATATAGATTGAAATTCGTTATAAGTTACATAGAGGTATAATCTCACATTATTTTTTTTTCTTTTCTTTTTCTTCTCTGTTCTTACAAACCAATTTATAAACGGTCTCATCTTTAGTCAATGGTAGGATCACTTATACATCCCTTCACACTGATTCAATTTGTGAGTGGGACTATATTATTTAAAAGTGATCCGATAGCAGTCCAATAGTAAGTAGTTCGATAGGCCCAACAACCGTATTAGGATAGGCTTTGATATACTATATCAAGAAATGGACTTTTAAGCTTAACTCAACTTTTTTTAAACATAACTCAACCTTACAAAACCAGCCTGTAAAGTGAGGTTTGCACCATTTATTAATTGTTGAAAAGCCTCATCTTTAATAGATGTGAGATCTCCTACATGAATAATCTTATTTCATTAATGCTATAACTATTTTGGATTTTGGTTTTATGATGTATAAAAACTTAAACAACACTAACAAAAATATCATAGAAACTGATAAACTTTATTTAACATTCTTATATATATCTTTTTATTATTAATTTTCTTCTTCTCTTTCATAGATTGAAAGTGAATCTGGATTTTAAACTTACAGAATATAGGATATTTTTAAAGATAGTAACTTATCTTTTTCTTATGAAATCCTCATCTATATCACAACTTTAAAAGATTAAAAATTGTTTTATAATTATAAAATTTTATACGTATTAAAATAATATTTACATTTTTTTCAATTGAAGATAATTAATTTAGTTGATGTTATCACATTAGTATTGAAGATATAAAATTAAAATCCTAAACCTAAGCCCTAAATTACTAGAAAGTATTTTTTTAAAGAGTTTATCAAAAAGATATATAAAATATATTATATATAATTTAAATATAAAATAAATTCTTCATTTACATTATAAATTTGATTAAAATTATTTAATAATATTAAGATTATTATTTTGAGATTTTTATATTTAAAGTATATTTTAATGGAAAATCTTATCTCCATCTTGTGTTATGTGAAAGTAAGTTTCATGTAGGTTTCTTATATTAACCTTAAGAAATATGATTCTCAGGTAAACTCTGAAAAGGCTTTGCTTCCAAGTGTCATTACCACCATCACCTTCTAATTTCTTTTCAGTTTTCATTTCCATCTTCTAATTTTCTTTCACCAAATTGTATATCTCCGTAATTACTAAAACAAGTTTGCTGCTATGTATTTAGTAATTTGTTATTAAATTAACATAGTCACACTGATATGTTTTTTAAAAAATAAATTAATTTTATTCACTGATTATTATTAAATTAATGAATTTATTTTAAATTATTATATTATTTGCAAAACATTAAAAAGTAAACATTGAAAATATTTAGTAATTTTATATTTATAATTATTACGTACAAAGTCGTTATATATATATATATATATATATATATATATATATATATATATATATATCAAAATGTTCAACTCATATAAACATAATAAATTTGTAATTGTACAAAAATTATCAATAAATATTATTTCAAATATAAATGATTATATTATTATATTTTTATCATTTTGAAGATTTATTAAATATTAATATTATATTATTTTTAATATAAAATATAAAACATAATTTTTTCTCTCACTGATACATTAAAATATTTATTATTGTTAAGTCATTTTACAGACAAAATTTAAAATTTGATTTGATAACATTTAGAATCTTGTGTTAAAACATTTAAATTGATTTGATAATGGAGACTAATGTATGATATTATTATTTTAAGATTTTTATATTTAAATTTAAATTATATTTTATAATAAAGTTGTTAATTTTATCTTATTTCTTAAGGGTGGAAGATGTTATCTCTTTAATTAATTTGCACAAGTAAGTTTCATTTAATGTTTTTCAAATCAATTCTAAAACCATAGAGTTCTCATGTGAACCCTAAAAACACTTCTGCCTCCTTGTTTTATCATTGCTCTCTTCTTGTGCTAGTACCATCTCTTCTTATCAAAATTATTTTACAGGATTTGCAGGGTATTTTAGAGATTGTAAGTTATCTTTTGGAATCCTCATCAATAATTGTGGCTTTAATGGAGCATCTTTCAATGTGAAAGGTGAAATATGAATACCTAATCAACCAATTTCCTGTCTCTCCGTCGGCCTCATCTCCCCTCCCTTAGAACCCCAACTCGGTGTCAAATCCACCAAACGCCCAGCCATCGTCGGCGTCGCCCTCCACTGCTACTTCTTCCAGATCTCCCACATGCCCACCTAGTCCAAGCTCGACTTCTGCCAAGGCCAATGTTGGTTCCAACTCCAATGCCAACACACGCACCAAGGTCAAAAAGCCTGAGATTCTCTTGGTTTCCAAGTGATGACGATGATGATGAGAAGGAGAAGGAGGATAAGCGTTGCTGTTGTGTACTATTACTGTAGGTCTTCATACTGTAAGAAGAATTTGTGTTTGTATAATAGAAACTTCATAGCTGCATTGCCAACTTTTTTTTTTCTTTTTGCTTCTTCTAGGCTATACATATATGTTAATTTATTTTTTTCCTACCGAGTTATTAGGTAGTTGTATTGAATTTCTTTCTTGATGGAATTATGTTGTTTTTCGGATGTGTGCCTTGTCTGGTTATAATCTTGCAATTTCAATGTGGTGTGTGTGGTGCTTCTATCTTGGGCTTATTGTTGTACTCTTGAAGATTGAGGAAATTGAATGCGCAGGGATTGCATTGCCTAGAATAGCTTTTGAAGGCTGTTTTCATTTTAAAAAAAAAAGTAATTAACAACTGCGTTGGTATGCAAAATACCAGCACGAAAACCGTGTTGGTACGTCCAATACCAGCTTTTTTTAGTCATTTTTTTACACTCTGGGCATTTTTTACCGTGGTTCCTTAAGAACCACGGTGGTATGTTATACTTTTCATCGCGGTTATATAATTGCAGTGGTATCTTTAGTACTTTTTATCGCGGTTGTAAGCCTTGTATAACCGCGATTAAATGTATTTTTTCTATTAGTGAAAACAAATTTTAAATTAGATAATAGTCTAATGACAAACAAACATTCAAATTGAAGCAATAATATGGAAGAACCAATGAAAGAGTCAGAAAAAGAAAAAAGATAAGTGTCAAAAAGTCAGATAAAGGAAAGATATAAGTGGAAGAGTTAGAGGAAGGAAGGAGATATAAATAGATGATGACAATCTAATGAAATAGTAATAAGAGATTGAAAATTAGAAAGTTTAGATATTGGGGATTCCTTGTGTGTTCAATGTATTTTAGAAAAACATTATTAATTTATTATGAGAAAGTTTCAAAAATATTATTCATTAAATAATATTAATATATTACATGACCAATATAAATTTGAAGTCATTAAAGAATATAGGGGTTCAATGCCTACGGCGAATCACCTAGCAATGTTATCGGACTCCGTCCGAGAAGAAGAGGATAAAGAAGAAGGAGAACCAGAACCAGTAGGGGGACGAGAAGCCATAGCATAAGAACATACGAAGAGCGGGGAAATAGCAAGAATCCACGAGCCAGATGATATGGGAAGAGGCACGCAACTTTGAAAAAATGTTGATAATCGTTCGAATGGTACGGTGAAATGAACTTGTGCGATAATGCCTTATGAATTTGAAACGCAAGAAGAAAGAATAGAGAAAGCAAAACTCAAAATGCAGCGGTTTGAGAACCTCCTAGGGCCACGTGGAGGTAGGTCACCCAATCATGGTATGACACGTGGAACCTCTACCTGATCATGTCAAAACGACAAAGGGATAACGAAAAGGTGTTTCACCTACCACCTCTACACCTCGAAAAGTGCAAAAGTCAGAAGAATGATCATTAATAAAAAACCCCTCATTAATGCTCTGTCAGCTTTATAAATAAGGAGCAGGTGTTTCACCTACCACCTCTACACCTCCAAAAGTGCAAAAGTCAGAAGAATGATCATTAATAAAAAACCCCTCATTAATGCTCTGTCAGCTTTATAAATAAGGAGCCCGAACTCGGTTTTAGGAGTGCTCGACCTGTCGAGTCGAGTTCACCAATAAGAAGCTCAGGCTCGACTACTAAAGTGTTCGACCACGTGAACTCCACTCTCCAAAAGAGTTATTAACACTTACCTCTGGAATCCATCTCAAAACAAAATAGCTTAGATTAATATCCAAATCTCATTCAGACCATCATGATTACTTTAACTCACTCGACACCTATGACTCGGAGCTCGGGGGGGCTTGTATATAGTCAGCACCCAAGGACCCGGGTCAAATATGGTCATCCAAAAGATCCGGAGCCAACAAACGGACTCCCCTAAAATCGGATCCACCTGCAACCACTTGGTAACTGCTCGGTCAGTTACCAAGTTATGGACTCAACCTTAGAAGCCCATGATCAGGATATATGTACAGGAGGACAAGAAGTATTCTCTAACCTAATGCTTTACGCTTTCCATACGCTCTCTGATTATCCATTTCAAAACACCATTATTGACTTAAGCGTCGGAATGTCATCGCAGGTGGACTTCCCTCTGGTTCTTAGAGCATTTATCAGTCTAGAGCAATTCAGATTGCTTGATAATTCAAAGCGGGTGTGATCATCATTCTGCAACCCAACCTTAATTACTGTCGTATCCTCGATAAGAATAGTATAAATAATATATTATACATAATTTAAATATAAAATAAATTCTTTAGTTATATTATAAATCTGATTAAAACTGTTATGTCATTATGTTTTTAAATGTTGGAAGATTTTTTCTCTTTAATTATTACTTACGAAATTTAAGGTATTTATTAATTTTTTTTAAAATTGTGGAAAGTAAGTAAAAAAGTTATATTTAATGTATCTCTCATCATTTCTAAAGGAGTAATATGAACTAGAAAAAGTAGTTCTCCCTCTTTACACACTATTTTTATTTTTTCTTTCTCGCTCTTATTTATCACCGTTATCATCATCTTCTTTTTCTCTTTCATCCTTCTATGTCTCATTTCAATATCAAAATAAATGTATGTTAGTGAATAATGTTATTTCATTCACTTTTATAACCTTTTTAGTTTTGGTTGTATAATGAATTACAACTTAAACAACATTAGTAAAATATCACACACAAACGGTTAAACTTTATTTAATATTTTTATATTTTTTTATTATTAATTTTCTTCTTCTTTTCACAAATTAGAAATAAATCTGGAATTTTAAGCTTGCAGAATATAAGATATTTTTAAAGATAGTGACTTATCTTTTCTTTATAGAATCCTAGTCTATTATGATAGCTATAACCGAATGTGAAACAAGATATGAATGTCTTAATATTTATTTCAATTTTAACCAACTCATGTTATTTAATATTGTAACATCTGCATGCATGCATGCATGCGTACTTCATTTATTTAATTGCTTTCGTAATTATTTGTGTATCATTAATTTTTTAAATTTTAATAATATTTAAAAAAATTGTAAAGATGTTTAATAATATTTTAAAGAGATAAAAGTATTTAAAATGATAATTAAAAAAGAATTTATGTTATAAATCTGTTGATAAAAAATTAAAAAATATTAATACTAAATTGGAATAAAATTATTTATAATTTTAATTAATATAGTTGTTATAGAATAATTATTTAATATAAAATTTATTCTATACATTTACTAAAGTATATTATAATCTTAATATTATTTGTTTATTATTATTATTAAATGGATTAATTATTTTTTAAGTAAAATATTACCACATAATTTACTGATAATGAATATGTAAAAAATAGCACAAATTTAAAAGATTAAAAATGGTTTTGTAATTATAATAATTTTGTAGATGTTAAAATAATACTTAATTTTTTTTCAGATTGAAGATAATTAATTTAGTGAGTGTTATCAAATTAGTGTTGAAGATATAAAATTAAAGTTTAATATTTAAGATTGTTACGACCTAAAAAATGTTTTTTTTTCTTACGTGTCAAAGAGTTTATAAAAAGGTATATAAAATATATTATATATAATTTAAATATAAAATAAATTCTTCATTTATATCGTAAAATTTGATTAAAATTATTTAATACTAATAATATTATTATTTTCAGATTTTTATGTTTAGATTATTTTTATTAGAAAGTTGTTTATCTTATCTTATTTTTTATGATAAAAAAATCTTATCTCCTTATGTGAGACGGGAATCTTGAAAACGCCTCTGCCTGATCTCCACTACTACCTTCTAATTTTTTTTAAGTTTTCATTTCATTTATTTATCACCAGTCACTATCATTTCTATCTTCTTTTTTTTTTCATCTGAGTTGTATGTCTCATTGTAATTACTAAAGTCAGATACATAAGAAAAATAATTTTATTGCAATATATATGCGTATTTAGTAACTTGTTATTAAATTCACATAGTCACATATCAATTATTGATATGTTTTTAAAAAATAAATTAATTTTATTTACTGATTATTATTAAATTAATTAATTTCTTTTTTAGAAAAAGATTATTATATTATTTTAAAAAACATTAATATTAAAGGTTGAAAAATATTTAGTAATTTAAAAATATATTTCTAATTGTACGAATATATTACGTACAAAGTAAACTCATATAAACATAATAAATTTGTAATAATACAAAAATTATCAATAAATATTATATTATTTAAAATATAAATAATTATACTATTATATTTTTCTCAAATTGAAAGAAATTGATTTATTAAATATTAATATTATATATATATATATATATATATATAATTTTTCTCTCATTTATACATTAAAATATCTAATATTGTTAAGTTATTTTACGGACAAATTTAAAATTTGATTTGGTAAGATTTAAAATATTTTATTAAATCACTTAAATTGATTTGATAATGGAAACTATGATATTATTATTTTGAGTTTTTTATTTTTAAATTAAAATTATATTTTATGATAAAATTGTTTATTTTATCTTATTTTTTGAAGGTGGAAGATCTTATTTCTTTAATTAATTTGCATAACTTCCATTTAATGTTTGTCAAATCAATTCTAAAAGCATAAAAGAGCTCTCATATAAACTCTAAAAGCACCTCCGCCTCCTTGTGCTATCACCATTGCTCTTTTAGGTGAATGCATGCTGAAAATATTTTTTTTTTTTTCATTCATTTTTATGACTTTTGATTTTGGATTTTGTTCTTAACTATGATATGAAAGCTTAAACAACAATAGAAAAAAAATCATGAAAGAGTGTTTCAGATAAATTCTTAATCTTATTTTACTTTATTTAATATTTTTATATATTTTTTATTATTAACTTTTTTATTTTAGTTCACAGAATGGAAGTGGATCACATTTTTAAGTTTGTCAAAATTATTTTAGAGGATTTGTAAGGTATTTTTAGACATAGTAAGTTATCTTTTGGAATTCTAATTCTGGCTCTAATGGAACATCTTTCAATGTGGAATATGAATACTTAAGTCAATTTATTAACAAAACCTTATTCAAGTATTTATAGATTAATCAACAGAAAAAATTATGAATAAATATTTCTTATTCTCTCTGTATCACAAGAATCTTTTAGAACACATCTTTTAGATATTAACACCTATATCTTTGATTCAATTTTTATTGATTCCCTATATAGTTATAATTAGTATTTATTTTTAGATGGTTATAAAGTATGTAGTAACAACTTATAGTAAATTCAAATTTCTTTTTATATGTTCCTTTGAAAATTAATGGCCAACTATAAATTTTAAATTTCTAATGCTCATGCACATATTATTTTCAAATTAATTAAACAATGATGAAAAATAAAATGATTTTGAGATCAATTCATCAAGCTGATAAACCTATTATTGACTCACTCAGAAAAAGCAAAAGCTAACACAATTCCACCTCTTCAAGTCTCCAAATTGAGACATGATGTATAAATACACAATATAGAATGATAAAACAAATTTGAAATTAGATAATAGTTTAATGAGAGGTCAAACATTCAAATTGAAGTAATAATATGGAAGAACCAATGAAAGACTAGGAAAAGAAAAAATAAGTGAAAAAGTTAAATTATGGAAAGAGATAAGTGGAAGAGTTAGAGAAAGGAAGGAGATATAAATAGATGATGACAATCTAATGGAACAATATTCACATTACCAATTTGAAGTTATTAAAGAATATTTATAGTACCAATGTAAAGTCAGTTAGATATTTTATATTTTTAATTAAAAATTACTTTTAAGTGTAATTTATTAAATATTTTTTAATTTTATAATAATGTATTAGTATTAATTTTTTTAGGCCTTTAACCAACCCTAACTACTTGTCTATGATGGGCTTATTTAGAGAGTTTTTGAAAATGACAAGTTCACACAGGTTGCATGAAATTCATAGTCAAAGAAGAAGATCAACTCATAATAACTTTGGAGACATGTGATTAGTGGATAGACATGAGTCATTATAACTAGGTAATCCCAAACTCTAGAGTGCTTGAAGTTAATTCCTACAATTCTCTCAAAATAGAGATCCCATCACGTGATCCTTCAAATGATAAAGATGAGACTAATAATACAGTTTTTCAGAGTCAAACTCCCAAACTGCAACTGCGGATTCTCAAGGTATGATATTTGAACTTCATCCCTTTGATTGGGTTAGTTTAAAAATACAAGCAAAAGCTTAGGCATGGGAGAGAGAAAATATAATGAACTGCAATCATGAATTTTCCTTTTGCTTTGTGATTTTCTATAGTCTATCACCGTAGTTCTGTCATCTTGTCCTAAGACTTCTGGTCCATGTTGGCCAGTCTATCTGGTGCTCGGTCATCTTGGCCTAGGACTTCTTGACCATCTTGGCCATGTCTATCTGGAATTGCTCGTCCATCTCGACCATGTCAACATAGGACTTCTCGTCCATCTCGACATCTCCATCTCGGCCATGTCAAATTGGTACTGCTTGGTCATCTCGGCCTACGACTTGTTGTCCATCTCGGCCTAGCACTTGTCGTCCATCTCGACCATGTCAACTTGGTACTGCTCAACCATCTCGGCTAAGACTTCTTGTCCATCTTGTCCTGGGACTTGTGGTCCATCTCGACCTAGGACTTCTCATATGTATTTGACTTCTTTGGGGCGATTTCTTCTCTAATTTTCCTCATGAATTCCTTCATTCTAGTTCTATAAATTTCTCCCTTCTCTATCTCAACTCTTCAAAACTGGTTACAGGTTTCTTGCAAAAGCTATCAGAAAAAAGGATTTGGTTTCAAGGTCGTTATTAAGTAGTGTAGGGCAACTGCTGGCCTTAATTTTTTTACTTTCAAAGTCATCTTTCCAAAGCTCTCCATGAAAGCATGAATAGATTCTTGTTTTTTCTTGTCTAATATTGACTAAGGAGAGGGAGGTCAATTGGTGAGGTCGGCTGGTGGCAAACTGGGCTCCAAAAATGGAGGTTAGGGTCTAGAAACTGTCAACCGAGAAGGGAGACAACTGAGTAAACCAACTTAATAAAGTACCTTTGAAGGATGTGGAGAATACCCTTCATATGATAGCATCATCCAGGGTGAAAAGACCAACTTGGGTTGTGTAAAAGTTCAGATGCTCATCTAGGTCTGTGATTCAATCATACATCTTGAAAATTGGGATTGTCTAGTTTGGTAGAAGTGAGACTTCCATTTTCTCATTTGTGAAGGGGTATATCAACATGGAAGAGGAAGAATGAACAATAATAATATGTTGACTGGGAGTTAAGGACTGACTCTCAACTCAACAGTGAGAAAGGTGTTTTAAGTTTTTTTAATTTAAAAATAAAATAAATTTAAAAACTTAATCTTCTATTAAATGTATATCATACAAAGTTTAAAAAAAAGTATAAATCATAACCATTTATAAATCCAGGACTTCGTTGCATTTAAAATAGAATCGTCAGCCTTGACCGAGCTTGTCTATCTTAGAAAAATCACTAATTTAGATATTCACCATCTGCAGATTGTTTGGAGACTTTCCAAGTCTTTAGAAGATCACCCATTTGAACTTTAGATTTGGGGACTTTTCAATAAAAGAAATGATGTTTGTAACAATAAGTTTGTTCAGTAATTAATTGCCATATATATATATATATATATATATATATATATATATATATTAATAAATTACTTTTTAAATATAATATTAATATATTATTATTTGGTATTGATAACATAAAATAGAATACAAATTGAATAATTTAAAAATGATTTATAATTATAAAAGATAAAAATATTAAAATTTTTCTCATAATTCTTACAAATAAAATATATTATTTGATTATATCTAAACATTAAGAAACACTGCTATATGTCTATTTAGTAGTTTGTTAATAAATTAACATAGTCACATAATAATTACTTAATAATTACTGATGTGTTTTTCAAAAAAAATAAATTAATTTTATTCACTGATTATTATTAAAATAATTAATTTCTTTTCAAATAAAATATTATTATATTATTTGAAAAAACATTAAAAATAAAATATTAAAAAATGATTTGATAATTTATGTACAAAGTCAAAGTGATTAACTGATTTTGATTTTTTTATTAACAAAATTATATATATATATATATATATATATATATATATATATATATATATATATATATATATATATATTATATATATATATAT